>ENA-OWRJ01000344-OWRJ01000344.1-human-gut-metagenome-genome-assembly--contig:-NODE-344-length-65816-cov-5.168185_pt1 | contig 65816 bp, 56 predicted proteins | sample MGYA00248269_ERZ651897 | MGnify/ENA primary metagenome ERZ651897 (study PRJEB26924, sample SAMEA4378252) | human gut metagenome | biome: human gut; feature: human-associated habitat; material: faeces...
CACGCATTAAATAGTAATAGAACATGCCACGAAGTCCGTAAGCTTCACCTTTCATACGACGTGCAAATAAACTGTTCATTTCCTCATCATCAGACCATTTTACTTCATCCGCATTCTCCAAAAACAGATTGATATATTGAATTGCATTATAAGAGTTAGTCCACTGACTCAATGGGTTATACGAGGAATTTGTCCAAGCTCCTGTAGCCATCTGCAAGAAAGTATGAGTCATTTGGTTAGTTACAGCATCATCCGTAGCATATTCACTGTTATCATAATATCCTGGAATCAAGCTATATACATTATGCAAGATTCCTCGTGCGTATTCCGGATCATCATACATTTGTTCAGTTCCCTGTTGATTTTCAAGAGCCGGTTCAAACAAGTCGTCACAGCTGGAAAATATCAAGGCACTCGCTATAAAAAGTAATATTTTCTTTTTCATAATCATCTATTTATTTGTCCGTTAAATCAGAATGCAGCCTTGAAACCTGCATAGAAGTTACGGCATTGAGGGGAACCGGTACTCAGCTCCATATGCTTCCGCTCTTTAGAGATGGTAAGCAGATTGCTACCTCCGCAATAAACACTTAAACCACGAACAAACGTTCCTTTGAAAGTATTTTCAGGGAAGTCATACGTCAACTGCACTTGGTTCAGGCGGAAATAGTTACGCTTATACATCCAGAAAGTGGAATTGCGGTAGTTATTGTCACCATTGGTGGTGGTCAGACGTGGGTAGGTGGCCACATCCTTTGTATCTTCGGTCCAACGTCCCCATACCACTTCTGAGAATTTGCTCGTACCGCGGTTCCAGTAGTAGGAACTGCTTTTAAAGTCTACAGAACCGGTCTGACCTGATCCCATGGCAAATAGCGAGAAATTTTTCCACTTCACAGTTAAGTTCAATCCGAAGGAGAAAGGAGGAGCTGACCAACCGTTCTTTCCTAATTCAATCTGGTCCTTGCTGTCGATTACACCATCCTCGTTAATGTCTTTGTACTTCAGGTCACCGGGCTTTACAGTACCAAATGTTTGACGGGCATGATTGTCTATGTCAGTCTGATCCTGGAAGAAACCTTCGCATACATAACCGTAGGAAGCATCGAGTGCACGACCTTTGCGATACTGGTAATCTTCGTCGTAAAGTTCGTCACGTTTCAGAGCTTTAGAGGAGTACACCATACCATTGAAACCGAGTGTTACGTCAAAGTCGCCGAATTTCTTGTTGGCACTCAGCGCGAAGTCAAAACCACTGCGTCTGTCCTCGTTATAATTGATCCAGGGCATGAAAGTGGAATTGCTGCTTAAAGCAAAATAGGAAGGATAGATAGAAGATGAACCTTGGGTGAGCAAGCCTTTCGTATCTTGTCTGAAGTAATTCGCATTTATTTTCAGCAGACGGTTGAACAGTGTGGCATCAATGCCGGCACGGAACTCTTCACGTGTGATGAAACCCAGATTGGGGTTATCACCGCGTTTGGAAGCCGGAGTCCATCCGCCGGCTGTTCCATCATGCCATTGTACATAGAAGCCCTCGTTTGTTCTTTTGGAGAAAGTGCCTTTATACAGATAATAGTCGGTGATATCGAGATCCTGATGCAGGTTGGCATAAGAAGCTGTGATTTTCAGATCGTCTATAAACTTTACATTCTCCATAAACTTCTCTTTGCTGATCCTCCAGCCCAAAGTGACTGACGGAGAGAAAGCGTTACGCTTGCCTTCGGGTAATTTGGCCGAATGGATCACGGCACCACTGAAATCGGCATAATACTTATGATTGTAATTGTAGGATGCCCGTAAGCCTAAGTTCACATTACTGGTACGGTGATAATCACTGCTTTCATGATTTTCGTCAGCAGAATTCTGCGTTTGATAACCCCAACCTATGAATGTGGCTGCTACGTTGTGGTATTTTGCGAAAGTGCGGGCATAGTCAAACTGTGCACTGAACGTCATGGTCTGATCGTAAGTGGACTTGCCGACATATTCATTGGGATCTTTTTTGTCTTCATTGTGCTTCTTCAAGGCAATAATCATATCCTTGCCGTTCACCTGAGACCATGTAGGTTCATAAACGGCGTAGGTCTCGCTGAAAGCTTCCGAATAGTAAGAAGTATAGTCTACACTATAAGAAGTCTTAAACGTCAGACCTTTCAAGAATGAACCCAGATCAGCGGCAAGGCTGACATCGAACATAAACATACGTGCCTTTTCCTTAACATATCCGGCAGCCAGAAGATCAGCAAAAGGATTGGTCATGTCGGAAGAAGTTCCTCCAAGCAGATATTTGCCGTCAATCAGGTGATTACTGTTGGTAATATATTCCTGTATTTGAGCGACGCTGGTATCCATCATGTCGATGGGTAATAACGGGGCAAACCAGTTGGGACGCAAGGTGGATGCGGTTCCCCAAAAGTTTCCGCGACCTGCATACTGATTGGTAAAGACAACTGCCGCATTGGTAGTAGCCTTTAGCCATGAGGCAAGTGTCATGTCTACGTTACCGCGTACATTGAAACGCATATTGTAGGCATTCTTTGATTCACCATATTTCAGCAGGTCGTTACTATAATCCATACCGAAATTCAGGTAATAGTGTGTGCGATCATTACCTCCATATACTTCACCTGTCACATCTGCATTATAATATGCCTTTTTCAGATAGTCCGAACTATAGAAATCAATATTCGGATAACGATAAGGATTGGTTCCCATGGCAGTGTTGTAGATATCTGATGCGCTGTATTTTGGGGACAGCCCGTCATTACGGCAAGCTTCATTGTAAAGGGTCATGTAGCAGTCTGAATCCAAATATTTTGGATAAGATTTGGGAACATTAATGCCTGCATTGCCCCGTACGTCGATGCGCATCGGTTCATTTTTACCGCGTTTGGTAGTGATCAGGATAACACCCTTTGCCGCACGGCTACCATAAAGTACCACGGCAGCAGCATCTTTCATTACCGAAACACTCTCTATTTCCGAAGCGCGTACATTACTTGCACTGCGGGGCACTCCATCCACGAGGACAAGTGCTCCTTGCCCCCATACGTTGCCGGTGTATCCACCTATCAGACTTTCCAGTCCAACTAAGCTACTGGAACTATTTACTTTTTTGGTCAGTTCGGACGTGTTGACCGTAGAAATGGCATGCGTCAAGTCTTCCTGGGCAACCGTACCGAAAGCCACATTCACCAGGCTATCTTTGTTTTCTTCTTGCGCCTGGATACCTCCTGCATGAAACAGAGACATGGCGAAAACAGTACAGCCAATATATATAAACTTTCTATTCATTTTTTGCGTCATTATTAGTTAATACGTCAAGATTACCATCCGGGATTCTGATAGAACCCTTCATACATGCTAACATCCTTTTTAGGGAGCGGATACCAATAGTGTCTGTCGGTATATTTACGCTCAAGCAATACTACTTCACGTAAGTTCTTGATAGCATTTTCTTCCGGTTCGTCATAATTATAGTCACTAGGATCGGCACGGTCGAACTCAATCTTGGTCTTCAGTGTGTAAGGATATTGGGTGAGAAGCATCCAGCGGCGAAGATCGATAAAACGGAAACCTTCGAAGGACAGTTCCACGGCGCGTTCGCGGCGTAATTCGCTCAGGAAGTCAGCAGTACTACCCAGAAACTTGTCGAGTACGGGAGCTACCCCGGCACGTTCGCGGATCTTGTTCAATGCCTCTTCGGCTGTAAGTGAGTAGGTAGCAGCTTTACCCTTCGGACCGTTGTAGCCTACAGCCGTAGCTTCAGCATACATTAGATATACATCTGCCAGGCGCATAAGGCTGAGGATCATGATATTATTTTCTTTATAACCGTCAACCGTATTCATCAATTGCGGACAGAGTTTGCTGTTCATATAGGCTGTGAAGCAACCTTTCTTTTCATTTGCTTCTTCACTCTCTCTACCTCCGGTGAAAAGTTCTGCCGTTCCACCTGCACCACCGGTGCTTTTCCACTTCACACCGTCGAACATGATGGTTTTATAGAAGCGTGGGTCGCGGTTTTTCCAGGGATGTGTGGGATCATAGCCTGATTCGGCATCTGCCTTTGTCATGTCATTAATAGGGTAACCGTTCTGCATGCCATAGTAGTTTACGTAGTTGGCGGTAGGATAGCATTTAATACCGGAATACTCAATGGATTGAGGTCGGAAGTCGTTAACCATATTCCAGCGCCAGCGTCCACTATAATCCTTGATATTCTCCATGAAGATGGACTCTTTTACTCCGTTCAGCTTACCGCTTGAGTTATGCAACAGGAAGATGTCGTTATATTCGGAGAAGTCGGCCAGTTCGTAACGGTTGGTCGATTCGGTGAGGGCAAGGGCTTGTCCGAGAGCATCGGCACCTCGTTTGCACAACTCTGCATTGTATTCCTTTGCACCTCCGGAAGCCCAATTCATCAACGGACTGCCTGCCCAAAGCAAGGTCTTGCCTTTATAAGCTAAAGCCATAATACGGTTGATACGCATATTGTTTTTGCCTAAGGTCACTTTACCGGCGGTGGTTGCATCCCAATCAACAGGAAGTAGACTGGCTGCATGTTCAAAGTCGGCTACGCATTTTTCCGCACATTCTTGCCATGTAAGACGGGCTAACGTGGGAGCTACATCCGAAGACAACACTGTATCAATATACGGCATGCCGCCCCACCATTCCATTAGCATAAAGTGGTACCATGCGCGGAAGAAGTAAAGTTGTCCTTCTATGAGATTGCGTTCTTCCTCGGTGGCGCTTATCAGATTGCCGAGGTTGGCGATACCGATATTGGCTTTACGGATGGCATACCAGGAGTTGGCCCATAAGTGACCTTTATCAGTTCGGTTGTTTGAACCTGCCGAACCTTGATTGTTCGGGTAACCATAGTAAACAGTAGTCCAGGCCCAGAAGTCTCCGTTGTCCACACTACGGGCTTGCATACGCATTTCCTGTGGTTCCCAGTATTCATCTTCACCATAGTTGAAGCAAGTATGTCCGGCATCTTTATTATTTGAAACTACCGGGATACAATTATAGAGTTCTTCAGTGAAACCCTGAAAGTTCATAAAATTCTTATAAGGGTCATTATCCTGGTAGTCACTTTCCGGAGCTTTATTCAGATAGTCTGTACATGAGGTCATCCCCATTATGCCAGCCATTGCAATAGCCGACATCATAAATAGTTTATTTATATATTTATTCATAATTATCTCTTCGTTATTATAAGGTTATGTCGATACCAAAATTGAAGCGGCGTACCGTAGGGTAGGCACCGTCCGAAGAGCCTGTACCGTAGTTGGCTTCACGGTCATCCGGCATGTCGGTCCACATGTAGAGATTATCGCCATTCAAGTAGAGACGGGAGGAATTGATGCCCATTTTCTTCAGCCAATTGTTGTTGAATGTATAGGATAATTCAACATTCTTCAGACGAAGGTAAGCACCATCATACCAGTAACGTGTTCCGGTAGCAGCTGCGTCTACAGTAGTTCCCCAGCGTGGAGTGGGTAGGGTGGCATTACCTCCCGGTGTCCAGTATGAACCTTCTGCATAAGCTACGTGGGCTGTAGAACGGAATGTCGGGAAATTGACTTCACGGGTTACATTGGTTACGCCATAGAATTGGGCAAAGCAACTGAAGCCTTTCCACTCAAAACCGAGAGAGGCATTATAGGTGTTCTGCGGTGTACTGGCATACTGATAAGGAGCACGGTCGTCATTGTCAACTATACCGTCACCGTTGAAGTCTATAATATTGTAGTCGCCCGGTAACTTCATGTCATTTCCGGTTGTCCAATTACTACTACCTATCACATCGTCCCAGGTAGCCAGGTTTCCATGGTCGATGTATGAATATACTTGGTTAATTGTATGTCCGGCTCCCTTCTGATAAGCAGGTAGCAAAGGAGCGTCATCTCTGAACTTGATTTCATTGATGGCGTGAGTCATACTGGTGTTCAGCCAGGCGCGTAGACCATTGTTGAATACATGGTTCAAACGTAATTCCAGTTCATAACCGTGGCTGTTGACTTTACCTAAATTGGTTCGGGGAGCCGTTGTTCCAAAATAAGACGGAATGGCACGGCTGTCACCGCTAATTATAATGTCCGTACGGGTATCGTTGAATACATCTACTGAACCTGCTATCAGTCCATTAAAGAAAGCATAATCTAAACCAATGTTGCGCTTTTCTACAGTTTCCCAAGAGACATCCGGGTTACCCAGAGAAGAGATTTTCCAGTGGGTATAAGGAGAGTTGTCCGGATTGATGCTACCCATGACAGTGTTACCACCATAACTCAACTGATCTTTGTATAAGAAACGACCTGCTGTAAATCTCTGCCACGGAGCGACCACGGCATCATCACCTACTCGTCCCCAAGAAGCGCGAAGCTTTAACATATCGACGAACTTCAGTTTTTTCATGAAACTCTCTTCACTGATCATCCAACCCAGTGAGAGGGAGGGGAAGAAGGCGAAGCGATAATCAGGACCGAACTTTTCGGAACCATTATAAGCACCATTGGCCTCGAAGAAATAGCGCATGGCGTAGTTATAGGTAAAACGGAATACCCAGTCTTCCCGATAAATGGGGAACACACTTCCCTGTGCCTCTTTTAGTCGGCTGAAAAGGCCAAGGCCAGTCACTTCATGTTTGCCGAAGGTACGGGCATAGTCGAACTGCATAGAGTAGTATAGTTTGCGATAAGTGGCTCCAATGTTTGCACTACCGGATTGTTGTAACCAATAGATAGGATTAGTGACTTTGTCGAGTCCGGTTCCTGTATCAGGGTCAAACTTATAAGAGATATTACCTGTATCCGGATCCACCCAGATGCGTTGTGCATCGTTGTACTGGTCACTGAGGCCACGTTTGTTCTCCGCAAAAGTATAGTCCATAGAGAAGTTCGCCTTGAATCTCAGTCCTTTGGTCAGCATAGCCAGGTCCTGCTCCAAAATGAAGTCAGTAGTCATTTTGGTGGTGGTGCGTTTCTCTTTACCGCCTACAGCCAGGAAATAGGCTGAGTTGGGTACATCGGCATCACGCGGCGCATACCATCCCCACATACCATTGGAGTAGATGGGACGCATGGCGTCGGGAGCGGATTTATAAGCTGAGTTCCAGAAACCGGTGTCATTGTCGCTCATATCCCAAGGCAGCTGACGTTGTGCATTCGAACCAAACAGGTTGGTAGAGAATTTGGTCGTTTTTGTCAAATGGAAGTCCAGGTTACTGCGTACGTTGATGCGGTTATAGCCAAAGCCGGAGTTGTAACCACGTCCGTTTTCAAAGCTCTTGAATAAGTCACCTTCGTTTACGAAATCTACAGCTGCGAAGTAATTTACAACTTTAGTACCACCTGATACGTTGACGCTGGTATTATAGGACATAGCGACTTTCTTGAAAAGTTCATCCTCCCAATCCACATTAGGATAGCGGTCCCACTCTTCGGCATTGGCCGGATGACGATACTTATCGATGATGGCTGCCGGTGTGTAGTTTGCCCATCCGGCAGGATTGAGACAAGCTTCGCGCTCAATGGAGTTATTCATCAAGTAGAATGTGTCATAAGCATCATACTTTTCAGGGAGTTTTGATACTACTTTAGCGGTCATATTGGCCTTGATCTGTACGTTGGCTTTTCCTTCCTTACCGCGTTTGGTAGTAATAAGGATTACTCCGTTGGCACCTTTCACACCATATACAGCAGTAGCGGATGCATCTTTCAATACAGAGATGTTCTCTACCGAGGAAATGTCTACTGAACTCATTTCACGTTCGATGCCGTCTACCAGTACCAGAGGTTCGCTATTATTCCACGAGCTCTGTGTGCGGATAATAATCTTCGGGTCTTCGGCACCGGGCATACCGGTAGAACTGGAAGTAATGACTCCCGGAAGGTTACCCGTTAAGGCAGCTCCTAAATTGCTTACCCCAGACCGCTCCAGTGTTTTTCCGGAAGTCTGTGTAATGGCTCCTACCACCGACGCTTTCTTTTGCTGTCCGTAACCTACTACTACAACTTCGTCCAGTAGCTGTGTATCATCTTTCAGAACTACTTTGATTGTCCCTTTTGAAGAAGCTTTCACTTCCTGAGGCTCCATACCTACAAACGAAACGACAAGAACTGACTTTTCATTGGGCACGGTCAATACAAAATTACCGTCTATATCTGAGATCGTACCTATTGAATTATTTCCTTTTACAACTACCGAGGCTCCAATTATAGTCTCGCCATTGTCGTCCACGACTGTTCCTTTCACTGTTATTCCTTGTTGTGCCGAAGCTGTCAGGCAGCTAAAAAGCATCAAAAGAAACAAGTAAGGAATCCTTTGAATTTTCTTTTTTACATTTTTCATTACCATTAGTTTAAGATAGTTAATAACTATGTTTTCTCTGATGTCATAAAGCCAGGATTAACTGTTGTCATACATGCTTTCCATAATTCTTTTAGTTTTAAGATTAATAAATAATGATAAAGAACCTTTTTGTTCCCGAAGCAAAAGTAGGAAGTATAATAATAGTAATAAATATGTTGCTATTGCAGAAAGATTAACTGATGTTGCATTCTATATTAGGGGTGTATCATAGACTTTAATTGATGTAACACAGCCTTATTCTTTTAACTCGTAATATGCTCGAAAGTATCTGTAACAGTGATCTTTGGCAGGCTTCTGGAAGCCGTGTACCTTTGTTTCATAGTATTATTAATCTAATTTATTTCTACATGATGAGAATATCATTAAAAACACGGATTGTCTGCCTGCAACTTTGTCTCACTCTGGTTTCGACACTACAAGCGGCGGATAAGTTTGTCTCTTTCATTCGGGAAGAAGGTACGTTGGAGTTTGTAACATCTCAACAAAGGAGTTTCAGTATTTTATGTGCTGATGAGGAACATAAAGGAGTATTAACGGCTGTACATAATTTACAGGAGGATTTTTATAAAGTGGCCGATATACGTCCTGCATTAGTGGCCGATGCAAAACAGAAGGGAAGTGCGGATGGGCAAAATGTACGTATTCTTATTGGTTCTTTTGATGAGTCTCCATTCATAAAGCAATTGGTGAAATCGAAGAAACTGGATGCCCGCGAGTTGAAAGGCAAGAATGAGAAGTTTATAATCACCACAGTAAAAGATCCGGTGGAAGGAATACCGGGTGAAGTGTTGTTAATTGCTGGTAGCGATAAGCGTGGAACTATCTATGGAGTTTATGAGTTATCCCGTCAGATAGGGGTATCTCCCTGGTATTGGTGGGCGGATGTTCCGGCGGAACGGCATGAGGAACTATATATAAAAAAAGGTGTATATACCGATGGAGAACCGGCAGTGAAGTATCGTGGTATTTTTATTAATGATGAATGGCCTTGCATGGGAGGTTGGACCACGGAACGTTATGGTGGCTTCAATAGTAAAATGTACGTGCATGTGTATGAATTGTTGCTTCGCCTGAAAGCCAACTTCCTATGGCCTGCTATGTGGAGTGCGGCTTTCTATGCGGATGATCCCATGAACAGTCCATTGGCTGATGAGATGGGGATCATAATCGGTACTTCCCACCATGAGCCTATGGCGCGTAACCATCAGGAGTATGCTCGCAATCGTAAAGTGTATGGAGCCTGGAACTATCAGACAAACAAAGATGGTATCGACCGCTTTTTCCGTGAAGGTATAGAGCGCATGCGGGGTAAAGAAGAAGTGGTGACCATTGCGATGCGTGGTGACGGTGATGCGCCGATGGGACCTGATACGGATACAAAACTGTTGGAAAATATAGTGAAAGAACAGCGTCGTATCATAGCCGAGGTTACGGGAAAATCTGCTTCTAAGACTCCACAATTATGGGCGCTTTATAGTGAGGTACTGGAATATTACGATCAAGGTATGCAGATACCGGATGATGTAATGATTCTGTTATGTGATGACAATTGGGGAGATGTTCGCCGTCTGCCCGAACCGGGTGTTAAACGTCATCCCGGTGGTTATGGCATGTACTATCATGTGGATTTGCATGGTGCTCCGCGTGCTTATCAGTGGTTGAATATGACTCAAATCCAGCATATGTGGGAACAGCTTTATCTGACGTATGCTTATGGTGTGGATAAGATGTGGATATTGAATGTAGGTGATTTGAAACCGAATGAGTTTCCTACGGATTTCTTCTTGAAAATGGCATGGAATCCTGATGCTTTTAATGCGGGTAATCTGATGGATTATACAAGAGAATTTTGCCGCCAGCAATTTGGTAATGAATATGCTGACGAAGCTGCACGAATTTTAAATCTTTATTGTAAGTATTGCGCTCGTGTGACGGCAGAGATGTTAGATCACAAAACCTATAATTTGCAAAGTGGTGAATTTAAAGCTGTGGCCGATGAGTTTCTGGCATTGGAAGCACATGCTGTCCGTCAGTTTGCTTTGTTGCCGGAGAATAGGCGCGATGCTTATAAGGAGCTGATATTATTCCCTGTGCAAGCTATGGCCAATCTTTATGAAATGTACTGTGCTACCGCCATGAACCGGCAGTTGGCTGCTGAAAATGATGTACGTGCCAATGCCTGGGCGGATCGCGTAGAGTATTGCTTCCGGAGAGATGCGGAACTATGCGCCGATTATAATAATAATATTGCCGGTGGCAAATGGAAACACATGATGGATCAGACCCATATAGGCTATACTTCATGGGATGAACCGAAAGGAGGAAATATAATGCCGAAAGTAACCCGTGTGGATGCTTCCCGGAACGGAAATATGGTAATGGGTGGTTATGAATACGAAGAGAGCAGTGGGGTAGTGGTAATGGAAGCGGAACGTTTTGCTACATCCGTGCAGGAACCCGGTACACAATGGACTGTTATACCGGACTTGGGACGTACACTCTCCGGACTTTCTTTGATGCCATATACCAAGCCGGTATCCGGTGCTTCGTTGACCTATCAAATGCGATTAAAGTCTGACTTGTCCGGTGTGCGTGTACGCCTGATATTGGATAGTACTTTGCCTTTTATTAAAGGAGGGCATAGTTATGCCATTCGTTTAGATGACGGTGAGGAACAAATCGAGAATTACAATTCAGACCTGACTTGGGCCAACTGTTATTCAAAAATGTATCCTGCGGGAGCGGCACGGGTGATAGAGTCAAAAGTAACTTTTCCTGGTGTCACTCTGGAGGTCGGGGTACATACTCTGACTATTCGCCCTCTCAGTCCGGCGATAGTATTGCATAAGATCATAGTAGATTGCGGAGGCGATATGTCCGGTAGGCTTAACCTAACGGAAAGCCCTCGGACAAGAACTCTAAAATAGATCTTTCGTTTTATCTTGCCCTATATGGCGTTCCATATACTCTGATGGTGATATGCCATACATTTCGCGGAATGCCGTGGCGAAGTACGTGGGATGCGTAAAACCGGTTAATGTGGCTACTTCTGTTATGCCATGCCGCTTGTCGGCCAGCAGGGTAGCTGCCTGCTTCAGACGCAAGTTGCGAATGAGTTGTTGTGTAGTCTGATTCGTGAGTTCTTTGAGCTTGCGATGCAGATGTACACGGCTGATACCTACTTCCGTACTGATCATTTCGACGGTTAATGCCGGATTGCCTAAATTCTCATTGATAACGCGCATGACACGTTCCATAAGCCGGTCATCGGGAGATTTTACTTCTGGGATTGAGATTTGTTCCTCCTGATTCTGACGGCCACTGAAAGCATTACGCAATTGTTCCCGGCGGCGGATGAGGTTTAAGACAGTTTTTCTCAGCAACTCAATGCTGAATGGTTTCATCAGATAAGCATCGGCACCGGTATCCAACCCTTCCAGATTGTCCTCCTCGCTGGTACGGGCAGTAAGCAGGATGATGGGTAGATAGTTGATGTTCACATTCTGTCGTATCTTGCGGCAGAGTGTCAAGCCATCCATTTCAGGCATCATCACATCGCTGATTATCAGATCGGGCGTATGGGATAATATCGATGCTAATGCTTCTTTTCCGTTACTGCATTCGGTCATGTAAAAGTCATTGCTCAGTTCGCGGCAAATGTAGTGGCGAATCTCTTCATCGTCTTCTACCACAAGCACATGGCGACGACTGCGGGCACGGACTTTACCGCTGGCTTCTTCATCGTCATCATAAGGCAGCGGGGGGGCTATGGTAGCCGGTTCTGCCGCCGGGATGTTTATTAGGGTGTCGGCGGTTGTTGCTTCTTCTATTTCTTCCTTTTTCAAATGCCCGTTTCCCAGCGGTAGCCGTATGATAAACCGGGAACCCGGTCTGCCTTCGCCATTGTCCTCTACGTGAATATTTCCGTAATGCAGCTCCACTAAAGAGCGTGTGAGGTGAAGCCCGATACCTGTTCCTATATTTGAGTTGTTCTGACTGTTGCGTATCTGGTAGAATCGCTCGAATATATGTTCCCGTTCAGTGGAAGCAATGCCGATGCCACTGTCCGCAACTGTAAGTTCAACATATCGGCGCAGGGGTGCATTTTGGGGAAGGTGGGTATCCTCACCTGTGCTGAGGCTGATTTCCACTTGTCCGTTTTCAGGTGTGAACTTACAAGCATTCGACAGTAGGTTCAGGATGATCTTGTCAAAGTTCTTAGGATCTATCCACATTTCTATTTCAGGAGCAGAGGTGTGGAATTTTAAGTCTAGTTTCTTTACCCTTGTCTGTTGTTCGAAGGTTTCTAACAAGTCACGGGTGAAACTAACTATTTCAGCCTTTTTAAACATGAGGGACATTTGTCCTTTGTCTATTTTTCGGATATCCATTAATTGGTTTACCAATTGCAGGATGCGCTCGGCATTCCGTTGTATAGTACTGTAGAGCTTTCTACATTCTGCATCCTTATCTTTTGCCATCAGTTGTTGCAAGGGACTGATGATAAGCGACATCGGAGTTCGTATTTCGTGAGAGATATTAATGAAGAACTGTAACTTTGCTTCGTTAATTTGCTCGGCATGGATGTGTTGCAACATCTTTTGATGCATACGGTAACGATGATGCACCTGCATCACAATGAATCCAATGATTGATAATATCAATAGGACGTATATTAATTTAGCCCAACCCGATGCCCACCATGCCGGATCTATCTGGATGATGATTTCTTTCTCTTCCGAGTAGGCTGTATAGTCTTTGGCTTTCATCCTGAAGTGATAAGTACCCGGTGCCAGATCACTGAAAGAAACTCTGTTGACGCCCGGAGCTAATGCCATCCAGGTTGCTCCATTCATGGAATAAAGATAGGTGATCCGTTCCGGATTATAGAATTCCATGGCTGAGAATTCGATGCTGAACGAGTTGTCTCTATGACATAAACGGAACCGGCTGGCTTCCTGTACTGCTGTTTCTATAACTTCGTGGTTACCGGAACGTGTACCTTTCTTTACAGCTTTATTATGGATGTAGAAGTCGGCAATTCTAACCTCGGGCTTTTTGACTTCTGTAGTGATTTCTGCTGGTCGGAAAAAGGTGATACCATTGATACCTCCAAAGATGAGATATCCATCTTTATCTGTACAGGCTGCATTTTTGCTGAATTCATTTCCTTGTAACCCATTGCCTGCATAGTAGTTGATAAAGGTACCTGTTTCCGGGTCCATGTTTGTGATACCGTAATTGGTACTTATCCATAATCCATGTTGTTTGTCGCCTTGAATGGCACAAATGGTATTATTGGGCAATCCATCGTGTGTAGTATAAGTTTTAGAGCTTCCATTTTTTCCGTCTATATGAATGAGCCCTTTGGTGGTACCTGCCCAGATGTCACCTTGTTCATCCTCGAAGAGGGTCAGTATGATACTGCCGCTGAATATCCTGTTTTTCCCATAGGTTGAGGCGAAGTTCATTGTGGGTATATCCAGACATCCTAAGCCATCGTAGGTGCCGATATATAATTTATTGTTGCTGGTGTACAGCAATGAGGCTACCCAACGGTTGTGGAGTACATTGTAATTCTCCTGATATTCTTTTCCGCTTTCAAAAGTATCGCATCTGTTGACTTTCCCGGTTTTTAGATCGATGTAAAACACGCCTCCGCCCATAACAGCTACCCATAATCGTTCACCGTTCTTGTCTGAAGTCAGATACGATATGTTTTTTACTTCATTCTGATAATGGTCCTGTAATTTATAGTATCGGCACAGGCCGGTCTTGGGGTCCATCTCTGCCAGTCCTTCCAAAGGTGAAGCCAGCCACAATCTGCCGTCTGCTGTCTGGTGGATATGGTTGATTGTGGACGGCACGGAATTAGATGTTTCTTTGTGCTCAAAGTGCAGGGAAGGCTTATTCTTTCCTTTTATACCATATATACCGTCATTGGCTGTTCCGAGCCATAAGGTTCCTTCATTGTCTTTACATACTGCTTTTATACTGTTAGAACCTATTTTATTGGTTGTTACAGACTTGTAACCCATGTACTTGAATTGGTTTGTTGTAGCCGGAAGAAGCATGACTCCTTTGCCGTTGATACCCAGCCATAAGTTGCCTGCCCGATCCTTTGTGATGGCATGTACATCGGCTTTGCTGAAATCGAAAGTACTGAAACTGAACTCGCTTTCCTTTATCTTCTGTGTATGTATGTCATATACTTTTATGCCGTACCCTATGGTTCCGATATAGATTTTTCCTTGTCCGGCAGCATATATTGTATTGATAGGCAGGCTAGGAAGTATCGGACAGGAGATAGGGATAAAAGTATCTTTCTGCTGGTCGTAGACAAATATTCCTTTGTTTATGTTACTGGCATAGATATTCCCTTTTTCATCCAGGCAAATAGAAGTTACTATATTCCAGGCATTCTCTTTTCCGATGAAATAGTGATATATTTGACCTGACGTGTCAATGCGGTATAACCCCTTTCCTTCTGTAGAAACCCATAGATTTTCGTTTTGGTCTTCGAATAGATAGGTGATGAAAAAACTGGGAACCGGCAGTTGCGCCTCTTTGATAAGAGGTTCTGTTCCTCCTAATGTTAGTGAATAAACGGCATGCCCGGACGTTCCTATTAATAACTCTCCATTCTTACGCTCCAGGATCGTACTGATATGTGCGCTCATGTTTATTCCAGTTTCGTACAGGATGGGGATTTCTTTAAAGAGGTCTGTTGACGGGTCATAAAGTTGTAACCCGCGTTGAGTACCTATCAGGAAGTTCCCTTTGCTGTCTTCGAAGAGTATCCTTACATTGTTATCTACCAATGAACTGTCGTTTCCTTCTTTGTGTTTGTACACACTGAACTTGGCGCCGTCGTAACGATTAAGTCCGTCTTCGGTGGCTATCCAGATAACTCCGTCTTTGGCTTGATAGATCTGATTGATATTGCTGTTTGATAATTCACGGTCTACTGTAAATAGTTTCTCTGATTGACTGTATCCGTAGGTTGCAAAGAAAAGGAATAAGATGGATAATAGCGTTTTCATAATTACGTTGGGGTTAGCAATTGTGATACAAAAGTAATTGAAAACAGATATTCTCGCAAACATAATATGGAGGAAAACCCCTTTATAAAAGGGGAATGTAACGTATAGCAAATGATGTGTTACATTTCGTGGGATAACTTGAGAGGGGATGAATCGTATTATAGAAAAAGAGGTTACCAGACGGCAACCTCTTTCCCTAAAAATACAATACTAAAAAGGATTATTTCTTGAAGTAACGGTTGTACAGACCTTCAAAGCCTTTACCGTGACGAGCTTCATCTTTTGCCATTTCATGAACAGTGTCATGGATAGCGTCTAAGTCTGCTGCTTTGGCACGTTTTGCAAGGTCGAATTTACCCGCTGTTGCGCCATTTTCAGCGTCAACACGCATCTGCAGGTTTTTCTTTGTAGAGTCCGTCACTACTTCACCAAGAAGTTCTGCAAATTTTGCAGCATGCTCTGCTTCTTCCCAAGCTGCTTTTTCATAGTAAAGACCTACTTCCGGATAGCCTTCACGGTGTGCTACTCTTGCCATAGCAAGATACATTCCTACTTCTGAACATTCTCCTTCAAAATTTGCGCGAAGGTCAGCTACGATGTCTTCGCTGACACCCTTAGCAACTCCTACTACATGTTCTGCTGCCCATTCTCTTTCACCTGTCTGCTCTTTGAATTTTTCTGCCGGTGCCTTGCAAACCGGGCACTGCTCCGGTGCACTGTCTCCTTCGTGAACATATCCACATACGCTGCATACAAATCTCTTCATACTAATACACTCTCCTTTTGATAAATTAGTTTAACCACTTTTGTGATTTATAAACATTTTTTACAGATGCCGTAAAAATAGATTTCATGTCCTTCTATTTTTCCGGGAAACTCGTCATCCATCTTGGTATCCAATTCAAAATCCCAGTCGGCTTCCAAATCGATTACCTGTCCGCAACGACGACAAATAAAGTGATTGTGTGGGGTGGTCGTCGCATCAAAATGCTCTACCCCGTCACCACAGTTCAATCGCAAAATCTCACCACAGTCTGCTAATAAGTTTAAATTTCGGTATACCGTTCCTAAACTTATCTTAGGAAATTCTTCTCTGATTTTCTGATACACCTGCTCCGCAGTCGGATGGGACTTTGTTGAACGCAGATAGACTAACACAGCTTCCCGCTGCCTGCTATACTTGAGTCCAGCCATATCTCACGCTCCTTTTTGATAATAGTAACTGTTACTGTTATCACTATATATCATTTATCTTTGCTTGTCAATACTTTTTCTCAATAAATTTTATTTTTTTCACATTCGACATTTTTCTACATAATATATAGTAAAAACAAAAAAGGAGTTTCTATGAATCTTTCAAAGAAACCATTAGCAATGGCATATGTCCCATGGCAGACTTTTGAAAATGTCATGGAGGGCGAATGTGCCTTAAGACACGGCACCATTTTCGAAGATTTAGTTTTTCCGTTTGTTGGTGCACAGGCTGCCTGCCAGGCAGACCGCAGTCAAAACCACTCCCATTCCGGTTCTTGTGGCTGCCATAACCGACAGCCCTATATGCAAAACAACTCCTGTGGAAGGCGAGGTGTTTATTGATGAATCAAAACAGACATTCAAAGCATCAGAAAATGACCGCTGTACGTGAGGCCGGATTCTGCATGATTGACGCCGGTATGTACCTGGATACTCATCCTTGCGATGGCAAGGCAATGGATTATTTCAACCGTTACCAGCAGATGTACAAAGAAGCCGTCTGCGATTACGAAAAACACTGCGGACCGTTATTTTTAACCGGTATTGATACAAACGATGGCTGGACCTGGACCGATGAACCGTGGCCATGGGAAGGGGGGTGCAGCTGATGTGGACGTATGAACGACGACTGGAATACCCAGTCAATATCAAAACGCCAAATGCAAAATTGGCAAAAGTAATAATCAGTCAGCTGGGTGGACCGTAGTGCTGAGAGTTATAAAAAGATTTTTTCACTTTAGATTGTCCTTAAAATAACATAGAATTCACTGAAAGTAAAGGGATTTCAGGCTTTTAAATTTCTTTCACCTTTTTCAAACTAATCCATTGCCATTTGTCATTCTTTTTGTTCAACAAACGCCCCCAGGCACCAACCACCTTAGAAATCTTAACAACCTCTCCCGGCTTTATGCTGCCAATCTTATTTCCCGGCTTAACGCCCTTTGATGCGCGAATGGCCGCTACCTTTGTGACTTTTGCCTTGTACTGGTAGTTGTATGTGAGTTTGTTATGCAGATGTTTCCATTTCAAATTGCCCTTTCCAATCATCGGCTTTGGACACTCCTTGCCGTTTACATCCCAATGTCTAATGATTGTCTTTGCATTCGGACATCTCTTCTGAATATACAACACCAGCTCACGAATGGCAAGCATCTGTTCCCAACTTACACCTTTTTTGCAATCACATAATTCAATGGACACACTGTTATCATTCGTGCACTTCTTATAATACGATGCAGCCCCGTTCTTACGAGTAAAGAAGTGACCAACCGCCCAGGCAGTATATTCCATTGGCACGGACTCCCAAATCTCAGATTTTTTATCTACAAAGAAATGCGCACCTGCTTCCCTCGTGTTGCCAGTAGCGTAGAAATCAGCATTATTCTTTGCTGTATCCCCTTTGTTCCCGGTGAAATGAATTACAATGTACTTTATGTCCTTTAAACTCCTTTTGCTCCCATAACTGATTGATTTTGCTCTTCTTTTTTTAATCTCCATTCGTTTCACCTTCCTTATCTGCTTTCTGTTGCAATACCTCAATGGACTTTGTAATTACCGACGGAAGTTTAATTCCCATCAACCCCGCCTTCTCTACAACGGAAATTAATTCATTTGTTATAAACGCTATGACTACAGCATCTCGAAAATAATCGGTTCCAATTACCAAATCAACGCGATGTGCCACAAGAACAAATACAAACGACATTCCTTTTCGGCATAATCCTTTCCAGCAGGCACGAGATTCCAGTTTTCCCGTTGATGTCTTATTGCTCTTCTTAAACACACCCGCCACAAGCAATCCTGATACATAATCCACTGTCATAAAAATGAGAAGCGTTGTCATTCCGGAAGTCCATCCTCCAAAAAACGTTGCCACGCTACTTCCAATCAACCCGCAAATCGTACAAATCATCTGTTTCATTCTATAAGTCCCCCTTTGTTTTTTTCTCAGTATAGCAAAGGAACTAGAAGTTTTACCCCCTAGTTCCCATGCGAACCACCTATTCCTCATTCCATTTTTTAAACGTATCGCTTGTATAGATGCATTTACCCTTTATTTTGAGCTTATACAGTTTCTGCATAATAAGCTGTTTCTCATGCGTATTTTTAGCACTTCGAAACCTGTCTTTATACTCAGAAGATAATTTCGATCGAATGGACGCAAATGCTTTCTTCTCTTTCTTACTGGCACTAAGTTCATGCTTTTCATCGTCCTTTTCAATTTTCGTCATTGCTTCCTCGTACATCTGTTGTAATATTTCTTCGTAACCTTTTCCCTCCTCAATGGCAGCAACCAAATCATCGCTCTTGTAAAAAGAAAGATAATCATGTGCATCCTTTGCACCGGATTCCGTTTTGTCCTGCATCTTATTTAATGCACTGTTGGTAGCCGCTACAATCTCATAATGATTAAATCCCATTTTTATAAGTTTGTTATAACATTCCATATAACCATTATGATTTTTTGCAAGACGATACTGTGCCGCTTGCTTTACTAAATCATTTCGACTTGCCAGCTGGTCCTTTACCGCTGTTTCCACATCACCTTCACCTTTCTTCCCATTTTGTTTCATCTTCTCACGGTATTGAGCAGCCGTCTTTTTGTCATCATCCATAAGTGCATCATAAATTTTCTTTCCATACACATTCGCTTTCGGCTCCTCTTTGTCCGTCGAAAACGAAAACAAGCCTTCCCCGGATGTCACATCCTCAACATTCTTCCAAATACCAACCGCTACATTTTTTACGTTGTCAACCGGAATACCGCACATTTTCGCCACTACTCCAGCCGCATCAAAAAATGCATTCTTTATCGCATCCTTTCCATTCTCAGCCTCCTCGTCTGAATCGCTGAATGCATCAATTACTCCATTCCCCATTTTCACGATTGATTCACATAAAGAAGATATCTCACTAAACAGGGATACTTCAATTCCATAATACTTTTCCTTTGTAATTGCCGAATAGACAAGGTTATACAATTCATTACCGCCTATAAAACTACCGGACAACGAACCCAACACCCCATTCATCCACTCAGACATAACACTCTCCGTTGTTAGTTCATTTTCATCATCACGATAAGGATTTACCTTATGCAAAAGACCTCTTGCCAAAAATGTCATCGTAGAAAGCACTGCTGCCGATACCAGCTGACTGGATACTGCCCAAGCGAATTCCTTTCTTGCCTGTTTCTTCTGCTCCTTGGTTCCATTTTGGTTTTTCGCATGCAGATTGCATGCTGCATCATATAAAATACCGCCATTTTGCATACGCTGTGTCATAAACATAAACATGACTTTTTTAATTTTACTTGGATCACGCAAATAATCCGGTCGCTGCATAACCGTATAATTTGGCTGTGTGTCTTCCACGCATCGATTAAACACTTCTGCCACTTGTCGATAATACGCATCGGTTTCCTTTTTCAAATCCTTATAATTTGCATCCACATAATATTGTGACGCATACCAAAGTCTGCCAACCGTAGCAACATCAACCTTTTGTATCATGTTCTTTACTTCTTTTACCACCGGCATACGATTGGTAAGGCTATTCAAATTATCAATATCAGCCATTTCCTGTGTTGAATTTCCTTTATTTCGATACCATAAAAGTGGCGTATATTTTGCAATCAGTTCTCGGTCAGCACTACTAATCGGAAGTCCGTGTTTACCTCCCTTTGCAAGAGCTTTCATCACCGGCTCCCAGCCAAGGGTGGCAACTGCTGTCGGATAAGATGCCGCCTGTTTCATAATAACCGACCAGTTCCCGGTCAGAACAGAACCCGCAAAATTTCCACGGAGCATATCAAAGACCGTTGATTCCCCGGTTCTCGCATTTTGCAAATCCGAAATCAGGTTATCAATATAATTAGACGCCATCCTGCCCCACACATCCTGCATTGCCTTATGAACCGTATCGTCTTGTACTAATACCGATTTAGTGGATACATCTTCACTGTCTACATCTGTTACCTTCCACGTAGACCCATTATATACCTTGTTAAAATTCCTGATTGGAATGGCAAGACCACCAAACTCTGAGGTAATCTTCAATGACCTCTGTGCTGTATCAATGATACTTTCCAATACCAATGGTTTTGTCGATTGTACACGCTCCTTCAAAAAGCCGGCACCTTCCAAAGTTTTATCCATTTTCAAACCGGTAATATCCGCAGCAACATAATTTTGGTCAACCGAAATCGGATAATAATTCTTCTCGTTTGCCTTTTTAAACCCATACAATTCCATCGAGGTCTCATTAATTACACGCCCCGTATACTCATGAAATAACTTTTTAAAAGCACGAAGAACTTTCTTCTCTTCCGGCGACATGGCATCTTCCATCGCCTGAATCTTTGCGGACGTTACTCCTACAGCCTTTTTCGTTTTGTCATAGGCACCCTTTTTATCTCCCTTTAAATATAATTCCATGTTCGGCATCGTAACACCGCCATAAATCATATGTCGCAAGTTGTCCTTATTCATTCCATGCATAACAAGAGCCATACGCATTCCTTTCGTCACTTGTACCTTCTTGCCATCCTCATAAACAAGACCGGTGTCAACCATCCCCTGCTTCTTATCAAAAGTTTTCATCAATTTTACGACATTTTCGTCCTCCATCACATCCGCAAGAATAGCTTCACCATCTTGCTGGATTTTCAGCATTTTTCGCTGTCCTTCATTTAACTCACGCCATTCCTGCATAAACTCTCCATCCGCATATCCGGTAATCCGACGGAATGCTCGATAAGAGTTTAAAGATTTCAAAGTAAACTCCGGAAATTTTCTCAAAACTTTATGTGTACTCATAAAGGAACTTACTCCTTTTGCCGAACGCACCTCATGAATGACTCGTTCTGCTGCCTTTCTGGCATTTGTTTCCCCTTCTTTGCGAATCAGCTCAGTTGCCCTTCGAATCGTTTTATACACCATTTTCATCGCATCATATACTTCATCCAAATCCGCAGATGATAAATCATAAATGCTGTTTCCATTATTCTTAAACCTATTTGCAATACGCTGTAATTCATAGTCAATATCCTCATCATATTCCGATGCAAAATTGTAATCCGGATCATTTTTCATTTTCTCAAAATACTGCCTTGCATCATCTAACGCATTATATAATTGCGTTCCTTCTTTCGCACCCAAATTGACAGCCTCGCACACATCAATTACAGACCGAACCAAATCTTGTGGCACATACATCCCCTCTTTTGGTTTCATCAGCATTTGTCTCATCTGCTTATGCAAACGACGAATCTTATTCTTTGCTTCTGTCTGTTTTTTCTGCTCAGATAAATTCTTACGGTACTGACGATTCTCAATCTTCATTTCCGCAATCTTTTTATCCTGTCCTTTTTTTAATCTCTCGATGTACCTTTTTTGCTTTTCAATCTCATGCTGATACTTACGAATCAGTTCTCCGTTTTGTGTCGTCTCAATCACATTTGCATAATCATGTATCTTAGCATACGCCTCTCGGATTCTCTGATTCTTGTTTTTTATCTGGTCATTCATACTCACCTTTAATCCTTCAAGGAATTGCTTTTCACATTCCTTGCGATAATCCTGGAGCATGGCAAGATACACTCGGTTTGCTTCCTTCCACTCACGCTCTACGGCGGCATCCGCCTTATCCTTAAACGTTTGTCTCTGTGGTATCATACTCATTTCCTTGTAAATATTTAAGGCAAGGTCATAAGATGCCTGCTCAATATCTTCCCCATAAGCATTTCGATAAGTTGGTCGCAATCCGTCCAATACCGTCATTACCTCTGCTATCATATCACCGTCATTGGTATCCGCCTTAAATAACTCCGGATACTTCTCGCTTAACTCTCCCCAGACCTGATCAAGAGTCGTCCCCTCCGAAACAATTCTAAGCCGTCCGAAATTACTCTTGCGAAACTCTCCCATACTTCCATACATGTAATTTACTTCACTTTTCTGGGCTTCCGACAACGCAAGTTTTGTTTTACGGAAATACTCTCGTAAATCTTTGTACTCGTTATACAATGTCATATCTTTTGCTGTGCTTTTTTCAAGGACACCTCGTGCAATCTCAGAAGTAATCTTTAATGCCTCTTTATAATCCGCACCCTCTTCATTCATATAAGCATACAGTTTTGTCAGGTTATCCCGAAATGTTTCTGCATCAAAGGACGAATGATATTTTTTCAATATTTTTTTACATACTGCCTCTACACGTGCCGGTTCCGGAATGGTTTTCTTTCCCGGCTTAAATTCACTCTGAAGCATCTCCACAACTTTCTTTAATTGCTCATTTTCTTCTACCAGACTTTCCTCTGTTGTCATAGTTTCTGCCAATGAATGACGCAGTTTTTCTGCACGCTCTGATACATGAAGGGAATATTTTTCGCCTTCACCGGATATAATGTTCTTGACAATCTCTTTGTATCGTGCTAGATTGTTACTATAATCCTGATGAAGTAAGCCCCCATGGGATTGGCCCATGGGCCACACTGCTTCATCAGGATTTACTTTTATTATCCGGTTTTCTTTACGAGCACTTTCAACATAATTCTGTATTGATTTCTTCCCATACAAACTGAGCATAACATTAGCAATCGTATGTTCACCTTTAACACGTCCACTACCATTGGGTTTAATTGCTGCAATAACAACATTTCCCTGATTGTCCTTTACATTTGTTACCAAAATTACATCCGCATTATTTTCATTTGTATTTGATTTTATAATCATTGCTGGTGTTTCTAATTGCTTCTGTAGTTTTGTAAATAATCCTTTTCCCAAACCATGATAATTTGTTTTTGGTTTAAAACGATTTTCTTTTTTTGCCTCTTCTTGCGTTTTTATTGTCGAATACACATGTTGGTTCGTCATAAGCATTGGAAGATCATTCCAGCCTAGTTCCTTCAACGCTTTTGTTGTTTCTCCCAGATAAACATGCGTGTAATCTTTTGGTACGGTATCATTTAGCACATCATCTATCTGCTTATCTAGATCAACACTAATAGAGTAGCGAATGTCCTTGTTTTCTCCACTATTGGCTTCTCTACTATTTTCTGCACGTTTCGATACACGAGTGGAATATTTTTCACCTTCACCAGATATAATGTTCTTGACAATCTCTTTGTATCGTGCTAGATTGTCCTTATAATCCTGATGAAGTATGTTCCCTCGGAATTGGACCGTTGGACCCACTGCTTTATCAGGATTTACTTTTATGATACGGTTCTCCCTTCCAGCTTTTTCGACATAATTATGAAGAGCTTCTTTTCCATACATGCTTAACATAATATTAGCATCTAGCGTTGCTGTTTTCTTTCTTCCTACCCCATTTGGTTTAACTGCTGCAATGACAACATTTCCATTCTTATCAACAACAGAAGATACCATTACCAAATCTGCATTATTTTCTTTGTTATTGGATTTAATTATCATCCATGGGCTTTCAATGTCTTCCAATACATGCATAAACTTTTCTTTGCCTAAATTATGATAATTTCTTATTTTCTTATATCTTGCACCCTTATCTTCCTTCCCATTAATCACACTATACACGTGTTGGTTTGTCATAAGCATCGGAAGGTCATTCCAGCCTAATTCTTTCAAGGCTTTCGTTGTTTCTCCCAAATATACATGCGTATAATCTTTTGGTACGGTATCATTTAGCACATCATCTATCTGCTTATCCAGATCAACACTAATAGAGTAGCGAATGTCCTTGTTTTCCTTTGTTGGTTTTTCATTTGTCATTTTACTATCTTTGTTCTTGACATTCCCCACAATGTTGGTTAGAATTTCTTCAAGAGATGGATTGTTGCTAGGGTTGCTTATAACTTTGTTATAGGTCCTAGTCTTGAACAACAATTCATCTCTTTTTATGGTTGCTACTTCATGCATATAAAATCTTTGCTTCGCATTTTCCCTACGCAATACAACAGCCATTATATATTTGCCACATATTTTTTCCTGACTTCCAACAATTTCTATTGGTGCCGCAATTACAACTCTCGCATGACCTTTTCCTTTATAGTTACTGCTATAATTCACTATTTTCCCGTTCTTAATAATATCAGGAATTGCTTTAAAGGAAATTGCCTTCGCACGACCAATCCCATGTGATATATCATCTTTTACTCCTTTGCGGCTTAACTCAACATCCCCTAACATTTCATTATAAACATTATTGCCGATATCATCGAAAAATTCTGCAACTTGGTCAACAAGTTTTATTTTCCCCTTTGAAAATTCCGTTTCTTTCACATTACTCACCGTCGGCATATTTGCAACATCTTTTAGGTTCGTTTTAATATCATCTTGTATTGTATCCGGAATTACCTTGACCGAATACTTCCCTCTTTTCTCTTTTTCTTCACCCTTATTATTACTATCCAATTTCTTGTAGTTCTCCCCCGCTTTATCCACGGCATCCATGAACATCTGCTGAATCTTTTCCTTCTGTTCCACGTTGAGTTCTGCTGCCAGTCTGGCCGCTTTTGTCATAGGAGTATCATCAATATATTTTTTTATCTTTTCAAATACATGCTTTACCAAATCTGCGATTTTCTTAAATACATTCTTCTTTTCATTTACATCCAGCTTCGCATCTTTCATTACCCAGTCAATGAAGGTTTTTGCCCCGGCTTCATCATAAAACACACCACTGACAGCATCGTTGATTAACTCTCCTGCAGCATCCTCATAACTTTTTTCACCTTCCACCTGCTCATAGGCTCTTTGATAAGATTCAATTAAGGCATGGATATCCTCTGCTCCATGTTTCTCTACCAGGTAATTAAGCATCACTCCCATTAATTTCTGATACTCTTTTTCCGACATTACCGATGCAAATTCCAAAGATTCATGTATCACTACACCAAATTTATTTTCTGCATCTTCCGCAAATGCCATCTGTCCTCTATCCATATTCAATAAACCATTTACCGTATCTGCATCTTTATCTGTGAGGGTATTTAAATCCAATACATCCAATCCGGTTTTCTTTGCCAATTCCTTTTTCACACGAACAAAGCTATCCTCATCTTCGGGAGAATAGCGATAGTCTTCATATTCGCCTTTTCCTTTTCGCTGCACCGGCGCAACTTTCTGTTCTGCCTCTGCTGCCTTTGCATTTTCTCCATGAACTTTGCCAAGTTCATACGCAAGACGCATGGCTCCTTTGTCACTCATTACACGAAATGATTTGGATGCCTGCATCATTTTGTCAAAGCTGATGCTTCCCAATCTTCCCATACGATACGCCATACGGAAATTGTTCGCATAGATGCCGGCATTATCTTTTCCGTTGTAATAATCTACGAGTGCAGTAGCGGCCGCCGCATTATCCATCTTTGATGCAATATTAAACAGATTCTGTGTTCCTTCATCCTGAAAGGACAAATCAGCAAGGTCTACCACCTCTCCATCCGTAGTCTCTACGGTAGCGGACTCTTTCCCAATTTCCCGAAATCCTTTTACCTTTACTTGTTCGTCAGATGCCGTAAATGCCGCATTCTCTGTCTGTCTAAAATTAGCATTCGTAACATTTTCTGACGGCGCATCATTCTGCTTTGTCTTTTCCGGCTGTAGTTCTTGTACCTCAACCGGTCGCTGATTCCGTTCCATTCCCTCGTCAAGATTCACACGATCGAATGTAGTATCTATATTAGCAGTAGCATCTTCCTCCTGCTTCGACACAGACTCCTTCTGCATCATCTCGCTTTTCTGATTCAGAGATACTGTCCTTTTCATTGCATTCGAAACAGAGGCATCCATAATGTCATACAATGCCTGTCGCTCCGATTCAAATGTTGCATATTTACTCTTTTTAACCAGTTCCTGCGCTTTCTCACGTGCCATCTGGTCAATTTCCACTCCCAAACTATCCGGCACACCACGAGTAGCATCTTCATATGCTCTTGCAAGTTCTCCGCTCGTTCTTGCTTCTGTAAAATTATTTTCAGCATTTTCCATGATGTCTACTGAAATTTTACCGTATTTTTCCGTATCATCTTTTGCTTTCTCATAGGTATCCATACCCTTTTCTGCAGCATATGTAAGTAAATCTGCTCCTTCATTTCTCTCTGCAATTGATGTCCCATTCTTTTTCACTAATGACTGATATTGTACTTTCGAGTACACATTTGCATAGGTACCAAAAAGACCACCTGAAAAAGCCCCTGCTGCCGTGTCCTCTGCTACTTGTATCAAGAAGTCTTTCCGTGCATTTTTCTTTGCCTCATCCTTTGACATTCCCTGCTGGATATAATTTTTAACATTTTCATTATACTCACTTTTACTTCCATTAACTGCACGGTCGACAAATGCATTTGCAAAGTCCGAAGCAAGTTCTTCTGATCCTTCTACCGCCCCTTGCTTTACAAGGTTCTTTGCAAAATTGCGAAACTGTTTTGGATTTGTTGTTTTTAACGCCTCAAAACTATCCAGTGAAAACTTTTCGCTTGCCCACTCTGCCAAACCGGCTCCCAATCCGGTAATCAAAGACTGTCCGGCACTTCCTGTTCTCTCATAGGTGTCCATGTACGATTGATTTGCCGCATTTGCTCCCATTAACGCACTGGCTGCCCCACCTGCTAACTTGGTTCCCTTAAACCCTTTCGTCACAAGAATATCCGCAGCAGAATCAACCGTGGACATTCCGGCGTTATAGACAAACTTACCAATATCATTATCAATACCTTCGGATACTGTCTGTCTTACATTGTTCGTATAAGAACTGTATGGGTGGCTGGCATGATCAATGGGATAAGACTTATCCGATGACAGGTTTTTAACCGCATGATTTACATCCTCTGCAAGTTCCAACGGTGAAAGCAAGTTTGACCCCACACTTAACGCACTGGATACTACCGGATGTTCGTCTGCTATTTTTCTTGTCCCTTCATCCCATGCCTCCTGTTCTTTATTATCTGTGTTAATGTTCTCGCTGTCGATAATGTAATCTACATCAATTCCTTTTTCCTTTAATTCCTTCAACTTAGGAAATTTCTCATATGCTTGTGACAAATAATCCGGATTACTGCTTACTTCCAGCTTATCCTGTATCGTCGGAACTAAATGATTTTTATCTGCACTGTATTTTCTTTTCTCTACCCACACATAATCTGCTGCCTTTTTTACTAACTGCTTATCGGCATCCCCCAACTTGTCATATTCATGCTCCAGCTCTACTCGTGGCTGATTACTTTCCAGTTCCGACATATACTCGACATTATCCTGATACTTATTCCACAAACTGGTGTATTCCTTGTAATCTTCCCACGATACACCTTTTTTTCCTAACTTTTCCTCAAAATCTTTTGGCTGAACTTTTTCCCATTCTCCCGAAAATCCCCGTTTAAACAAACCACTATCTGCGATTTTGGACTTAAACAAGTCTTTATTTTCCTTTACATTTGCAAGCGTTCTCTGTAGTTCATCATATCCCATCAAGGATGGGTCCTTATATTTATTGCCTGTGGAAGTATAAAATTTTTGATTTTTTCTTTTCTCTAATTCCTTTTCTTTCTTCTCCTCCAGTTCTCTCTGCTTTCTTCTCTGCTGTTCCTGTTTTTCCCTTTGTTCCCGCCTCGGAATTTCCGACAGCATATTATTTTCTGCCTTTGCTGCATTGCGAATCAGAGTATTGGTTCTCTTATACTTTTCACTGTTCTTTTGCGTTCTTTCTTTAATTTCTACTGCTTTCTCTGCCAATCGGCGATAACGGGATTCTGACTGATTCGTATAGTCGGTATCCGAATACTTTTTATCCTCACCATAATAAGAATCAGCCTTTGCTCTGGTCTCACTTGCTATTTTTTGTCCCTGCATATCTCTTTCATACAACTTGTCCTGACTCTCAAAATAATTTGATATAATACTCCCGGAACCGGATGCATGAGTATTCTGTTTCTTTTTCTTATTTGCCATAATATATATTCTCCTTACTTTTTCTTTTTGCTTTTCTTTGAGGACTGTTTCTTTTTGTTTTTATTCACCTGTTTTTCCAAATAGTCATTGTAAGAACCTACTGTCTGTAACTCCCTGCTGCTAGGCAGATTTCGCATAAAATCAACATAGGATAATGTAGTCTTCGCATCTGCTCCGGCCGCCACTGCACTGTCATAGGTTGGATATTTGCTTAATCCTCTCGTAGTAGTTCCATCAGAGGTTATATATGTCGGTAAATCCTTTGCTGTATATCCCAACAAAACACTCCACACATAATTGCTTTGGTCAGCAGATAACACGCCACTCTTTTCCATATTGTTCAAATATTCTGCGATACCCTGTGTGTCATTGTTCTTAGCCAGTTCCTTAACCTTCGACTTAATATCCGTTGGAATCTTAATCCCACTGGTTGATTTCTTCTTTTTACTAGCTGCTGCAGCGGCGGCCTTAGCTTTTTTTGATAACTGGTAATCCTTATTCTGCCAGTAATTGGATGCGTTCTGCTGCTGTCTCCACTGACTGTTTCCATTCTGCTGTTCATACTTCCACTGCTGATTTGATACCCCTGCCGTATACTTATTAAAATCATTGCTATATGCCGAATCATATCTTCCAGCATAATAGTTACGATCATCCTGCCAATCCCCCACTTTATCTCTGTATTTAGCATAATCACTATCATCCAATCCCTGATACATAGACAAATCCGCACGCTGGTTGTCCAAATCGTTTTGATACCTGTTGTATGCCGCTTCATATAAACTTGGAATCACATTATTTAACGATGCCATATTTTCCTGATATGCCAAATTTCCCGCCGTTGCTGCATAAGAGTTACCATATCCTCCGGATAACGCGGCCGCCTGCGCCGTTGCATTCTGCATCCCTAACTGTGCCTGCCTCTGATACTGGTCCTTATAATTCTGATATAAAGCATCCTTTGTATAGTCATAGGAAAAGCCTTTACGATTTGCAATCGCATCCGCCAATCCGGTTATCTGTGTTCCATACTTACTGGTATAAGCTGCCGGCTTTGCCTTCTCCGTCTTTTGCAATGTACTCTTTGCGGCATTTACTGCTTTCGATGGCGTATAAGACTTTATTGTCGGTGTCTTCACAGTTGTTGCTTTGGTGATTGTTATTTTGCTGCTACTGCTCTTCTTTTTCGCCATAATCCTCATCCTCCTCTTCTATGATGGGTTCCTCTACCACCGGTTCCGAACCCCATATTGCAAACACGGCATTTACCACATTTTCTGTCTGCTCCTTCAACAATTCTTCTCTTCCGGATACGGAATTGAGATAGGTTCGTCTATGATTCTCTCCAACCTGAGATTTCACTTCTCCATCAATTAGTACCTTTCTTGTTAAGATGCTCACACTCTCTGTCGACAACATATCTACCGTTTTTTCTTCGTTAATTTCCATTTCAATACCTCCTCGTTAAGCCTTTTTATACCAACCATATACATACCAACTGTCATATGTTTTTCCGGAAGCGTATGCCCCATTCTGAACATAATATGAACCACTGCCGCTAATTAGATTAAATGGTGAATTAGTTCCATTGCCACTCGACACAATTCCAATCGGATAGACATTTGATGGACGACTGTGGTCAGGTTCATATGGCAGTCCGCTTATATGATGACAAGCATAACTACTTGTTGTTAATATCATTGCCTCTATAAATACAATGTCTCCCATTCTATAATAATTTCCCGTAGCCGCTGCAATTGACGTTTTAATCTCATGACTTGCTGTGTTAAACAATCTAGGGGTCCATGTTCCTTTTTCGTATTCTGCTGTATATTTTGTATAATTACTTGAATCAAGCAAGGTCTTCCATGTGCCCCAAGTTCCACTTGACATGGCTCTATGCTGCAATGTGCCATTATTAAGCATGGCCAGTTGTGAATCCCAACCACTCGTATTATCCCAATTCATTTGCAGTATCTTTGCATCGCCTCCGGGCTTCCCTGTTGTCATTTTCGAACTGGCAACAAACGCTTCTACTGCTCCCATCCTATCGGATGTACTCGATTTATCTGCAGATGCCGGACGCGTTGCAATATAATTAAGCAATGTGCTTATTCCTGCCGGTCCCACTGGTCCTTGCGCCCCGGTATCTCCTTTTGGACCCTGAACACCTTGAATTCCTTGTGGTCCAGTTTCTCCCTGTGGTCCTTGTGGCCCTTCCGGTCCCACTGCTCCGGTGTCTCCTTTGGGTCCTTGTGGTCCCGTTGCTCCGGTATCTCCTTTAAGGCCTTGTGGTCCCTGTGCTCCGGTGTCCCCCTTCGCACCAGTATCCCCCTTTTCTCCCTGCTCTCCCTGCGGTCCGGTTGCCCCTGTATCTCCTTTAGGTCCTTGCGCCCCGGTATCTCCTTTCTCTCCTTTAAGACCTTGTGGCCCCTTAAAATTTCCAATCAAAAATTTTGCCATTGTATCACTTCCTATCTATTCATCCGGTAATATTAAATAAATGTCTCCAGTAGAATCTATTTCAAATTGAGGCGGTGTCTCATCATCTGTAGTAACCGCATATAGGTTTCCGTCAGCGTCTCCCATCAGATAAAAGAATCCATTAATTGGATTGATTACACCACTGTCACCTCTCTCGCCTTTATCTCCTTTATCTCCTTTTGGACCTTGAATTCCTTGTGGACCTTCTGGTCCGATTTCACCAGTTGCACCTCTCGGTCCTTGTAAACCTTGTGGTCCGGTTTCTCCGGGTACCCCCTGCAATCCTTGTACCCCGGTTTCTCCAGTATCTCCTTTGTCTCCTTTTATTCCCTGTTCTCCTTTTGGACCAGGCATCCCTTGTATCCCCTGTGGTCCACGCACTCCCTGAATTCCCTTTTCACCTTGCACACCTTGAATTCCTTGTGGACCTTCTGGTCCAATTTTTCCTTCCGGTCCAGTCAGCCCCTGCACACCCTGCGGTCCGCAATCACCTTTCTCTCCCTTTTCTCCTTGCACACCGTCTTTTCCTACATCTCCTTTCTCTCCCTTTTCTCCATCTGCGCCTTTGTCACCTTTGTCACCCTTCTCTCCCTTATCACCTTTATCACCCTTATCTCCCCTCAATCCACCACTGTCAATTTGCTGCATCAATTTATCTACATATTCTTTAGCTTCTTTTGCTGTCTTTGCAGTTTCCTGTATTTGACTAAATGTTTTCTCTGTCTCCGATGTCATATTATCGGTCTCTATATTATTCAATACATAACTTAGATTTTCTATCAAACGAATTATCCAGGAATTTAATTTCTGAATGTTTTTTTCGTCAATTCCATCCAGTTGTATTGGATCAAATTGCAGCGTAGCCACTAATATCCCCCCTGTTCTAAAACTTTGGAGATGCTATAAACCCTTGCATCCCCTTTCCCTCTTAACCGGATTCTCATATGATCACATCGAATCGGAAATATCGGCACCTCAAAACTTCGCATCGTTACAAAAGAAGGCGTGTCTCTACGACTCTCTTCATACTTTGACTCCATATGAGCCACCTCTTCCCACACACCACATGAATCATACATTACATCTACGTGCAATTCCGAATCTAACGGCAAAGACAACCGTAAACAAATTTTTGATATGTACTTGTTATTTGGATAAGCCATACCAATCAGACCGGTTTCCACTCCCCATTCAAGTATGGTTTCTAAGTCCTCTTCCGTTGTATAATCTTTGGATGATATCTCCATTATTTTTCTATCATTGACATAGAGCAATGAGCCATTTGCATTCACAAATTTCTCCATACTACATAACGATTTTTCATCTTCTTTACTCCATATGCCTTTGCTCGTGTCATATACAAGCGTCTCATACTTTGTCGTTCTCTGATTTTTACCATGCATGTAATATTTAGCACCTAATGCCCCTGCCGTTACCTTCTCGTAACGTTCATTACCTAATGCAGCACTAATCGATACAGGAGTGCTCCCATCATATGCACACACATCCTCACGAGATTTGTAATACAAAACTTCATTCACAAGTGCAAGACTTTCCGAACATCCCTTTTGAACACCTCTGCATTTTTGCGTTGTAATCTGATAATTAGCCGGATAAGAGCCGTATACCTTATGAATACAATCTTCTTTAAAAAACAAAACCTGTCCGCCGTATGCCATACACCCGGTAAATTCTCCATCACTTCCAATCGTGGCCGCATAGGAATCTGCTGCCGTACCCAGGTAAGAATACCAATTTGTCATATCTCCTTGTTTACAGCAATATATTTCATGCTTTTCAGAAGAGCACCCCCAAATGCGATTATCACTTTCACATACATAATCCATATCCGGCACACTTCGTTTCAGCGTAATTGCTCCTGTTTGTGATGTATTGTTTGTAAGCAATGCCGTCACAATGATAAAATCATCTTTTTTATCCCAGATAGCCATATCCTGATTAAATGTGTCTGCTATACTTCCGGTAACCCCTTGAATCTTCACAACATCATATTTTTCAAATGGTTTACCAATCCCTGCGTTGGATATTTTCGTGTAGCTTGTAGCTACTGCTGTCCACTGATTTTCCGACTCACTCCATAGTTTTAAAACATTTGGTGTTGTCCCTGTATCCATCCAATAGATTGCTCCATTGGAACACGTAGTTATCTTTGTCCATGCCGTTGTATATTGCTTAATAATATGTGGGGAAGATGATGTATCCAGCCATATATCTCCTGCCTTTGCTGATGCTGGTGCAGCCGTTCCGATAAATGGTGCCTTTGTAATAGGTGTTATGTCTGCCCCCTCCAGCGTGCACATGGAAAACGTTACGGTTCCTGTTGTAGTCTTAGACGCTTCCATATCTTTGAGAGTCATATCGTTTGTATTAAATATCTTCTTATCCGGCCAAATGGCCACATATGCCCCCATTCCACACATTACTTTATTCTTTTTAGATAATTGACCAACCATCTGCATATCGTTTAATTCTTCATCCGAAAAAAACAACATACCATCTTCTACATGAAGAATTCCATTCTTTACGTATAAGCCATATATTTCGCCCGTGCGACAGAGCATTCTTCTCTTTTTTCTTGGAGCAAGAGCCGGATAATAATCTGTCGACATATTTTTTTCCATATAAAATTCGTTTTCGCCACACCCCATCGTATGGTTATAACCACCAAACGTGGAAATCATATCTCTTGTTGTTTCCATTTCTGTTGCCGGTGTTATCGTCAAGGTTACACCCCCGTTCTTATTGGCTGTATTGGCATATGATTTCGTATATACCAGTTTCTAAAATCCTGATAACCATTACTAAAGATAGCAATTTGGTTATTGTACATCCCCATATCACGATTATAAAAATCTATTTGAGCCAGCAAATAATCAACATACACTTTTGCATAAGTATCCGGTATTAGTAATTTCTCATTCATACGTTCTTCATCATAGCCCTCAAATAGAACATCCTCATTTCCCTCATACCGGCTAATTACCTCATCGTATACCTGTCCATCAAGCGTAGATAACCATTCAATTTTTTCCATATCAGAAAATCGGTTTGGTCTTAGTCTGTCTGCTTTTTCAATTGCTTCCTGCACTCTCAAATTTATCACCTCAACATAAAAAAGCGGGGAAGGTCACTACTTCCCCGCAACTTTCCTCTTTTAGGGGAACTAATTGCTTGAATTGTCTGTCAATTCTGAAATTTTGGTTTCTGTCTCTTCATCCGCTTTCGCTGAATTCTGTAAAACTTCCGCCACATAATACGGCACCTCTACTTCAACTCCGCGCTGGATGCGAAACGTCGTTCCATTGACTACAACCGTTACATCCCCTGAATACTTGTCCTTATCCTTAAACAGTTTAATTTTGACCATGCGTTTCGGGTCATCTTTTATTGTTGCCGCCATGAATATTCCTCCTTTTAGTTAGCTGTTACAGTTCCTGCTTTGAAACCGCACGACTCAATACGAATCATGTACTGTTCCACCAATCGCTCGGCTGTCTTAATTGCTTTCCAGCCTACTGTCGAACGCTGGTTCAACGGGTCTTCTCCAGAACCAAGCTGTTTCACAATATGTTGCAAACCGCCACCTTCAACTTCCGTTACACCATAAGCATGTGCCGCAATTACCATCGTGCAGTAAACCGCTAAATTCTCCGGACATGTTTCATCCTTCAAAATTTTTGCTTCCGAATTTTCTACAAAACGAATATTGCCAATGCGTCCGATTTCTCCCTTCCACATCTTATCCGGTGTCGTATACTTATTCCATTCCTCAAAACCTTCGGATGTCTTTACATCATAAGCGGCGTTCGGATGGATAATGCATACATACGAATCGTCAATTGTCTCTGCATTCACGCCTCCCAGATAAGCGGCGGCCTGCAAAAAGATGTCAACATTCAACTTGCAGGTTCCATCCAGTGTCTTTCTTGTAAGAACTTCTGTCCCATCTGATTTTGGAGCATACATTACATTCGTACCTCCACTAATGACATCACGTGTAATGGTGTCAAGGGTACGTCCTGCCTGAGAGCCGGATAACTTTGTTGCCTGCATCACATTGTTATCAATTGCTGTCAATTCCAGAACGTCCGTAAGAGTGATGTAATCACCATACTGGTTTACCTCTGACTTGATCGTTGTTACATTCATCTTTGTGCCATTCGGCGTTACGCCTTCCACCAAAGGGGTGGTGTTTTTCGGCAAGGAATCATATTTTCTAAATTCAATCACCTTACCGCCATTTTTCGGAATGGGGTATTTGTCACCAAACTGGTCAAATACCAATTTCGGTTCTGCCATCGTAATCAGAGATTTTTCATAAAACTCCTTCATCTCGGCAGTCATGCCCGAGTCACTTGTTGTATTTGGATTTAAATTTCCAGCAAATGTCTGTAATGACATTTGTCTTACTAATCTTTTTGTCCTATTCATTTAACTTTCCTCCATTCTGCGCATGGGTCAGAATGTAATCTTCTCCCCACGTGCGGCTCTTCTTGAAAAATCTTCAATGTCTTTTGCTGTCAGCTTACTAATATCAATTTTCTGCTCCACCGGCTTTGACGAGCTATGAGTTCCGTTCTCTGCCGGTCGTAAACCTTTCGCACGAATCCCATCCGTAACTCTTTCTGCCGTTTTAGCGGATGCCATCTGCATTGCCCCTCGCATGATTTCATCATGGTGTGCCACTTCATACGCTGTCCTCACATCAATTCCATTTTGCAACAGTTGCAGGAAGTCTTTATTTTCAGCCTCCTCATTAAAATCAAAATCCGGATAGATTTCTTTTAATTCCTCTGCTTCTGACATCCATTTGCTATACGTTTCGTCAGCCTGTCGTATTCTCTGTGATTCCTCTGCCATTTTGCGAAATTCTTCATTTTGCTTTTCCAAACGATAAAACTCACGATACTGTTCCGTGGACATTCCTTTTGCCATGGCACGCTCTTCAAACATGGAATCATCCTCTTCCAATGCTTTTAACATGTCATCCGCACCTGCAGTCTTATCCAATCCATATCGCTGTGCCACAAAATCAAGGACTCTTTGGGAAGAAGATAACTGCTCTTCCATTTCCTTGGTCTGCTTAAATCTGTCGTTAATCACCTTCTGAACACTCTGGTTATATTCCTCTTTGAACTCCCCTTTAATCATGTTCTTCCACTTGGTTCCTCTGTCCTCTGTACTTTCCTCACCGGTGTCTGTCTGTACCTCTTGGACATTCTGCTGACTTTCCTGACCATCTACACTTGTCATAGTCTCTGCGCTTTCGGCTCCTTCTGCAAACAACTGCAAATAAATTTTGTTTTTCATAGGTTTCATTCCTCCATCGTCTTTCCGAAGTGTCGTTCCCATCGTCTTTCCGAAGTGCCAGTGCTTTCCACACCACTACCTTATCATGGATTAAATTTGGTTTACCCCCAAACTCCCATGGTTTTTGAAATTAAAATTTTTATGTACTCCGGATACTGTTCTTCCAAATCCAGCAAAGCATCTACAAGCATACCGAACACTATGTTCGCTCGTAACTTACTTCTGTATGTTGTATGAATCATAGCAAGTCCATGCTTTACTTCCACCTGCTGCCCCGGATACAATTCCTCATGATTTTTAATCTCACTTGCAAACATTCCTACAATCACGGATACCGCCGCACACACGATATCCTTTCCATGCTCCGCATAGCCTGCATGTCCTACCACATCTAATTCAAATGTTTCCTTTGCCCAATCAATCCGTATACTTAACATGTCAACTCTCCTATACACTTGCCATACTGTTTGCCTGTTCCTTTGCACCATCTAAGCGCTCGCTCTTTGTCATTGCTCCACCTAGAGTATCATTTTTCATTGTCTGCTTCGAATCCTGCCCCGGTGGATTTGGGTCTCCACCATTTACAATCTCCTGCCCCTGTACGCCTACCATCTGCATAAGTTGCTGTACCTGCTGTTGCAATGCCATTAACTGTTGATACATCGTTCCGTTATTCTGTATTTTCATAATAATTTTTTCCTTACCTTCAAACTCCATCATATCAAGGCAGGCTAACGATGCATCGGCATTTCCCGGAGCAAAGAATCCTTTGTCGTAAAACTGGAGTGCAAGTTCATTCTGGGCCATTCGTGAATAAGTTGACTTTTTCGCTGCGGAGACAGTTACATCAAAGATAGGCAGTCTATCTCCAACCTCTACTCCCATTTCGTCTCCCATATTCTGTGGAATCATCATCCCATTATCAAATGTGGCGAATTGCTGTTCCCCCTTATCCCCTAAGATTCTAAATTTACGCGGTTCATCGTAAAACTGACGTATCAGTTCAATCACCATATAACATTCTTCCATGTAGGCACGATAAGTTCCACGTATCATATCTCTGGATAACTTACTTCCCGCTTCTTGCAAAGCTGCAATTGCAGTTGCGGCCGTAACACCGCTTTGTGTACTTCCCTGAGAAAAATCACGATTACCGGAGGTTTCTTTCAATTCGTTTATCTTTTCCTCTTTCACATTGATACACTGGGTCGGTGGAACCACCTGCTGCATCGGCTGAATATCATCCGGATTTCCTGTGTAATGAACAATTTCTTTTGTCCAATCATTAAATTCCTCCTCATTGATGCCACCGGTATCTTTTGAAAGATATCTCGCTTTACTTGCTTTGATGGCAGAATCCAGGATAACCTGATCTAATTTATCAATGTAGAGCTGTGGATCTTTCATGATATCGATATAGCCAAATCCAGCCGGTGTTCCCTCTTCCGGAAACATTACGTCAAACACATATGGATACATTCCATGGTCGTAATATCCTCTTTCTACATACTCCGGGTCATTTTCCGATGCATATAATATTGTGTCATTCACAAATTTACAATAATGGAGAATATCCTTTGTTCCATTGTCTTTTTTGTAGTACCAGTCAACCACATACGATTTTTCAGACGTATCCACATTTTCTGCATTGATATATTTGGTTAATTCGATTTCCTTGCCTGATATATCTGCTTCTGGATATCGCTGTTTCAAAATTTCATTGTCAACAAGTTCGACATGAAACAAATTTGCTGATTCCTGAATCTTATTTATCCCCGGCTCCCAGAAAAGGTTAAGTATATCTGTCTTTGCAATATTAATATCACCGACACCATTATTCTTACGCGAATCCCACACAATCTTCTTTACACTTGCTCCCTGCTTCAACTTGTACCATGCACAATCGTTATATGTTTCTTCATACCGGTTATATTCAAGCACTACCGGCAATATAGACGTCAGTGTTCTTGCCGTTTGTTCATCCGATGATTCACGTGCCAACACAGTAGGTTCCGGGAAGTTGTCCATCATATCCGCATGCTTATTATTAATCGAATTGTGTAGCCATGCGGATACCGGCTCTGTCATCCCCTTAGACTTTTTCTTCTCCTCGGATTCAATAATTCGCCAATGTCGTAATTTCCACCATTCTTCATTGGCTCTAATTTTTCGGTCAAGCAAGTCTTTTCCCTCTTTGTATTTCTTTAGCGTTTCAACAGCTTTTCTCACATCGTCCTCGGTTAAATTTGTGAGTTTCTCTTTCTCATACTGTTTTCTCTCCTCTTGTGTATTTGGTTCCCCGGCACTCCCATCTAATTCCATCTGCGGAGTCGATTTTTCGACACTTTCATGGGTTTCTGAAATAGGTTCCTCCTGCTGCCCTTGTTTCTCTTTTCTTGGTTCTTCTACATCCTGCTTTTTCTTTTGATAGGCAAATAACTGTAATTTCATTCTTGTCCTCCTAAATCATATAAAATTCAAATCTCTTGGCATCTTCACTTTGCTGCTTACATCTCTGATTCAATGGATCATCACCAATATGGTCACGTTCTAGCACATTTTTACGCGGTGATATCGGATTATCCATGAGCACATAACGACACTCGTCATAAATATGGTCTTCCTGGGTTGTATCAATATCCTCAACATCACTTTCACTGTACACTAATGCAGGTATGGTCCGGATAAAATGCTTGCATGTGTTAAACACTTGAAACATCGTATCTCCCTCTTCGTCAAATGCCATCCGGTAATGATATTGCATCTTTCCGGCAAGTCTTGCATTATCGCCCGGACTAAAGAGAATGTTGTTTGGGTGTTTCTCCATCATTTCTGCAATGGATTCACCACGTGAGCAATCCCATATGGACGGGTCTGCGATACCTATTATCTTTCTGCCTTTGAGGTTTGGGTCCTCATTTTCAATTTCCCTAATGTGTTTTGCCTGCTGGGTTGGGTCTAACTCCAGTCCCACATTGGGTTCACCGGTGCACCCATAATACTCGCGGATTCGATAAATCTTTCCGTTTTCATCTGCCGCATACCATCCAACGCTAAAAGGTTTGGCGAACCCATAATCATATCCACGCCATATACGCCAATAGGATGGTATTCTGAACGGCTCTATAACGTGAGTCCACTTTCTGTCCTTATAGTGTTCCGGGTCATTTCTCCACTCTTTGAATACCTGACCGGAAAAGCTATCCCATGAGCCGTATAACAACGCCTTACGCTCTGCCTCCGGCAACATGGCAAGATTGTCCAGATAATAGGGGTCGTTTTCCAGCAATTTCTTGTTATCAAATACCGATGATGGGATAAAGATTCTCTTTCGTTTCACCTGAATCTTTTTTCCGTCCGGATCAAGAATTGTCCGTTCTTCGGTAATCGGTGTTTCCGGCGGTGCCGCTGTAATAAACCGGTCTTTCACCCATGCATGGCCAACACCGCCCGGATTGGCAGTTGCTCTCATGTACACACGTGTTCCTGGTCCACTTGGACGATTACGCGAGAACATATAGGAGTACTCTTCCCACGTAAAATGTGTTAATTCATCAAAGCCAATGAAATCATACGCAAGTCCCTGATAATTCAAGCGGTCTTTTGTGTGCTGCATGGTACCAAAAAAGATTTTCGCCCCAGATGGAAATGTCCACTTCTTATCCGTGACATTGTATTTTGCCTGCGGCACCACCGCTTTATACAATTCGTTGGAACGCAATATCAACTCTTGAAGTTGAGGATATGTCTTACGAAAGATGATACCTTTATAGTTTGGCACCTTAATCTGTCGCATTGCTTCACACAACATAGCATCTGACTTTCCACCTCCTGCTGCCCCGCCATACAGACATTCGTACTCCGGACGACTCATAAATGCACTCTGGCGTGGTTGTGGTGACCAAACAATTCTACTCATCCTCTGCCTCCTTAACCGGAGTAAGAATCATTACACCTACACCATCCTCTTCGGTCTCAATTTTATTCTCAACCTTTTCACGCCACTTGTCCGGTTTACGGTTTTTCAGCCAAAACACTTGTGCTCCCAGTTCCGGCGGATAATAAACTTCCTGGTCTACCATCACTACCTCTTCGCGCTCACACTTACGTTTTCCGTTTTCATAATCCACTTTTTTCACCTTAAACGGCTTTTTCTCAATCCTAGTAAAACCAACCGCTTTTTTGAACAATTCATTCTCCACTTGTGCGTCTGAAACTTCCCTCCCTTTTTTTAGGCGTTCAGAAAGTTCAGAATGTTCTTGCATGTATTTGTATAATGTTGTTTTGCTAATCCCCAGTTTTTCGGCTATTTGCGACATTACAAGACCGTCTCTTGTCCATCCCTCAATCAATTCCAAATAGGGTTCAACTTTTACGCTATATTGACTTTTTGCCATATCTGATACCCCCTTTTGGTCAGAATAACAAAATCTTTGCTATCTTTCCCCCCTAGTTCCCATACAAAAAGGCACCTGCCATTGACAGATGCCTCTCTCTAAACTAACCTTCGATTTTATAAAACCCTCTACAATACCAAGAACTAGCCGTTATTCCCTCTGCGTATGCATCATTGTACACATTTCGTCCATCTTCATCACCTGGGTAATTCGTACTAAACGGCGTTTCTTTTTGCGTATCGCCATTAATAACGGCTACCGGCATTACAGTAGACTGTCTGTTACGATTCGGCTCATACGGCAATCCTCCAATTCCGTAGCAGGCATACGCTCCTGTCGTAATAATTACACACTCAACCCAGACATAATCACCAACACGTATGTAATTACCAAAGCATATCTTTAAATAATTTGAATTTACGATACTTCCCGGTCCACTATACAAAATTGGCTCCCATGTTCCTTCTACTATTCTTTCTTCCAGTGCACCCAATCGGTTATTTACTGAATTGTTCTTCTTTTCCAATGCCGTTATACGACGATTAGTAGATAAGTCGCTCTCTATGTATTCCATATGCACTACTTCAACTACATCTTCAGCATTGCTCTCACATATCAATACAGGCATTCCTTTTCCTGATTCAACTCTTAATATAACATCATTCTCCGCATCATCCACCGGATACAACCGCTCTACGGATACACCATAATCTTCGTTGATATCTTTCTGCACATGCCATACATAAACTTTCTGATTTGTCGTTGCATATATGGCATATTGTACTCCTTGATACGGATAACTGCTATCAATAAATGGTGCTAATGAGCTTGAACGGGTATCTCCTTTTTCTTGAATTTTGAAATAGCTGCTTTCTAAAACTTTTTCCACGCGCATGGTGCCGGCAAACTGCAATACCACTTGGTTTTTCCACGTACTGCTTTGTCCTTCAAAAGCCCCCACTTTTGTATCTACCCAGCCTTGTCCGTCATAATACTGGAACAGTCCATCATGTATACGCAATCCATGTGCCCCGTCACTGGAATGTGTTTCATGCAAACAATGCTCATGCATGGTGTCATTTACAATTTCTTTGTAGTTTTCAACTGCTGCCTCGTATTCATTCATCTTTGCTACCATCTCATTCAATGTATCCTGCATTTTCTGATAAATCGAAAGATAATCCGAACCGCCTTGGCATCTTACGGATTCCTCAACTCGAACCACACAAGTATCTGTTGTTATCCTATCTGTCTTAGCTCCCGCATAACATCCAACAGTAAAATATTCCTGCATCATCACTTTGTATGGTACTTCACACTTACCATCTTCAATCAGAACCGGATAATTTTTTCCATTTGCCGTAAATACCGCTATTTGAATCAATCCATCCCATTCTGTTGGCAGGGAAAACTTTGCCTGCACATACTCTCTCGTATTTCCAACTAAATCCGAAATTGCTTCTGTACATTCAATATGCTGACCAGTTACTTCAAAACTTATCGTTCTCATCTTCTCAACTCCTTTTTCTTTTAAGCATATCAATCATTCCTTCTGATTTCTCCCCTAGTTCCCATAACTTTCATCCAGCATCTTACCATGTTTGCACCTTTCACAATTTTTATAGCAATGCTTTTCTTGAAAATCGAATTTGTCCTGTTCCGTCCGGAATCGTGTGCCGCATATAGTATGTTCTTCTAATCCCTCACACGTTATCATCTTTTCACTTTCCCGGATATAGTACGCACACTCTGTCCGGTATATTCCCGGACCATAGTATCCTGCCATTCACTCACTCCTGTCCTGCTGCCTTTGTTCTGTTTTATCTCCCTCCTACAAAAGCAAGAGGGAGACTTTTTTTACCATTTACCTTGGAATGTTCTTTCCAATATTGTTTTCTGTTCCATCAAATCTTCGTCCTTATCCCAGCCTCTTGGAAATAATCCGATTAACGATGTATTGTTTCGCCATAATAGTATTTTTCCAGACTCCTCTATCCTATATGGTCCTTCAACCTCCATGTCATCTGATGTTTTCGCACTTTCATCTATCATGTTGTACAATCCTTCATTGATTGGTGTCAATTCAGAGCCATTTGTTAGAAGCCTGCTAATTACCCCAAACTTCGGTTCCTCAATAAGAAGATTCGTTTCTTCCAGATATTCGTCCGGTTCTTTTTCGGCTAAAAGAATCTTCATCTCGTCTGGTACCAACTGCTGCCGTGATTCATTTTTATGTATTCGAACATATTCATCCCGTGGCAAATCTCCAATAAGTTCAACAAGAGCCGCTTTTTCAGCATTGGGGAAAAATTGTTCTTGAACGGCCACAAACCAATAGCCCCCAACAATGTAATACACTTTTGCTTTTTCACTGTGTCCGACACTCAAATTGTCATTTTTATAGGCTTCCTTTAAAAGTTTCTTAAATATACTCGTTTTGATAAACATAATTCATAACCTCCTTTATTCATCGATATAGGTTGCCGCCATGTCGGCAAGATGCAAATATACAGCCAATTTTGACCGTTCGTATGCCGCGTTTATATCCCGGCTTCCACCTCTGACGGCATCGTCGAATGCTCCCATATGCCACCGGATGGCAAGGATTTCTTCATCGGTCAAATTCATAAAACGCTGAATGAGGAAAATAGATTTTTCGCCATGCCCTGCCGGAAAAGATTTGGTATTGTATTCGTATGCTATTTTCTCCTTTCCAAGCTGTGGCTTATACAAATCCACTTTACATACATCGTGCAGCAAAGAAACAATAGCAATTGTTTCTTTTGTATATCCTTGAAGCACCTCTTTTTTCATTAAACGATTCATAACATTTACAGAGTGCTCTGCCAAGCCCCCTTCATAACTTCCATGATATTTTGTGCTCGCAGGTGCCTCTAAGAACCCTTTATCAACAAGATAACCTAAGAGCTTGTCCGCTCCTCTTCTTTTGATATGTTTTTTGTATAATTTTACAAATTCATTTTTCATTTTGATTCCTCCTTTGTTGGCATTTCATCGTAGCAAACTGGATGTAATTTTCTCAAAAGTGCATCATATCCGTCAATTACATATTTCGCCGAAACCAAATAAGATTTAATTCTGTACTTTGAAGCTGTTTCTTTTTCGATAAGGCAACCATTCCAATCGTACGTCTCCCTAATACCAATAAATACATCTGCCTGTGCCAGCTTTTTAAGGCTTTCTTCTAAATACCACACCGCTTGGTTATTGCTCTTTGGTGGATTATCTTCTATGTAACTGTCAATCAGTTCCAGTTCTTCTCCCTCGTAAATCTCTGCGATTTTCTTCATCTTCTGAATGCTTTCTTTGATTTCTTTTTCTGTTCTGCCTTTCATAGGCACTGATACAAATAATTTTTTCATGTTATTCATCCTTTCTTTTTTATCATCCGAATACTGATATTCCACAACACTAGCAAACTTACAGTTTTTTAGATGTTTACAATTATGCTCTTTCATAACTTTCCTGATACGAACATTTTTCACACATAGGAAGCAATTCATCTCTATTATCATACATATAACCTAAACACTTCTCCGAACCATTTCCGTATTGAATAAAATCTGCTTAATTGCCATCTGTCGCACCTGCCTTTCTCCGTGTCTCTGCCCTGTGTTTTGCATCATACTTGTTATGGCATTTCTGACATAACGCTCTAAGATTGTTGTAATCGCAATTTTCCGGTGTATGGTCTAAATGCGCTATTGTCAGGACAACCTTTGAGCCGTTTTCGCGGATAGCATAATTTTCAATTCCACAAAATTCGCATTTGTTATCTGCTCGATTGAGAATGTCTTTCCGGATATCCTTTCAATTTGCCGGATATCTGTCCTTATTTTCAGGTTTAATTGGCATCTACACCACCGCCTTTCACAATCTCAATTCCCCTTTCTAAGCCCATATGATATAAGTCATCATAGTCTGCATCCAATGATGGACATACTTCATTTACATATTCGTCAAAATCAGCATGCGATATCTCTTTTTCCTCTTCCAACTGCTCCACAACCTTATCCATATCATAGGCTGTTGGTTGTACATCAATCAATTCACACCATGCATTAGCCTTTTCAGCAGGATAATTATTAACGATTGTCATTCCTGCAATCTGCTGCTTAAACTTATCTGCATCAATCAGTCTCATTCGTCATCACTCCAATCTAATTTTTGACCACAATGGTAACACCATTTTGCAATATTAAAGCCTGTGAAACTAAGATTGCAGGTCGGGCAATAATATGTGTTGACATATCTAATTCTTTGCTCCTTGCTCTTAATAGGTCTCTTCGGAATCTGCTTTTCAAGTGCCTGTATTGCCATATCAATAGATTCGTTGTGCTGTTCACACCTCTTGATTCCTTTTTCTCCGCCATTTACTCGACTCCCAACAACTAAGTATCTGTTTTTTAGATATTCTACCGCTTCACTCTCTGTCATATCATTCCTCGCTTTCTTAATCTTCTTCGTTATAGATTTTTATTCCAAGTTTTTCGCCGAGCCAATCAAGTCCTTTCCTTGTCAACCAGTACATTCTTCCGCCATATCTGTCCTTGCGACCTCTTTCTGCATAATTATTGTTAGCCATTATTTCCCATACTTCACAATCATTAAAACTTGCATCATAATAGTTTCTGTATGGTTTGTAGAATAATTTCCCATGCCTTTTATATGGTTTATTATTGTCAAGACCTATTGCGTGTTTTGCATAGGAAATACATTGTTCTTCTCGTTCCATTTCAACCTCTCTTTCTACCTTTCTATCAATTCAGGATTGTCAAAAATGTTGCCGATAATTTCCCATTTACTGGAATCAAAATCTTCAATTAAATCAACATCTCCATCTGCCGAACCACGAACATCCGAATTTTTGTATTTGTGTGTGCATATTCCAAATCCTGTAATATCATCACACCAACAAACCTCTGCAAAGTAATCATGTTCTGAATCCAAACCAGAAAGGTACGGATAAATAAAACCATCCATAAGGTCATTTTCAAAAATAAGGTGATTGTATCTATCCCTTTTCCCGGTACATCGGCAAATGGTGGATGAATCAACTCTTGTGGCATTATCTGTTGTTATACAAGTTCCTGTGGAATAATGAATCTCTATAATTATCCTATACATCTCATCCCTGTTATCGTACACTAAAGAACCTTGCACCCACTCCCCGTTGTCAATTCTCTTTGCCTTGAATAAATATCTATCTTTCACTATTTCATCTCCTTTCTTTATTCATGATTCAAATTTCTACTTTTACCTCTTTTTTCACATTACATCTTATCTCCATTTCGCATTCCAAAATTTTGCTTATATAGAGAATTTTTTTCGCACACCAAACAGACATATTAAATCTGAAGGAATTTTTTCCTTCAATAAATCAGAAGGGAGGTTCACATATGTCAAAAAGAATATTAAGTCTTTATTGCAAAATAAAATATTTTGCATATAAAGCAATCTTAAAACTTTGCATTAGCAGTGTTTTCAAATGCGTTGTTAAAGTTATTTTATTACTATTTCAGGTACTAAATTCTTTAGTTCCAAACGCATATCATGATACATTGGAAAAATGTTTCACGATACTTGATGCATGGCTCTAATGCATACATAATATTTCCCTCCTGTTCATTTTGGCAGGAGGGATTCTTTATCCCTCCTCATAAAATTCGTGACTTCCGTCAACCACCTTTTCTTCCTCCTCATCCTCAAACGACCAGCCATACAGCCGAAGTACCTTATAGCCATCCATTAGAGCCTGACCGTTCTCTTTGTAATATGTTCCGTCATATTTAATCAACTCAGTTCCATCCATCGCTGCATTGAGCAGCACTAACATCTGATGGAGTATGGTCAATTTAGTCACTTTTTCGGATACTTCCTTTTTTTCCTCCTCTGTGCATTCATAAAGCGGTTTCCCGGCAAAGAAGTAGCTAAGCCGTGACGGATAAAGACACGACTGATTCAACACAAGCGCACTCCACAATGCATCCTTCACCTTTTCCTCATCCTTTATCGGAGCAATTCTTCCCTCAACAATATCCATCACAAAGAGCCTGCGGCGTTCATCTAACTTTTTCAGAACATCTTTCATGTATTTCCTATTTTCTTTTTTCTCTTTTTCCTTCTGTTCTGCCGGTGTCAGTTTTTTCTTCACTGCCTTTTTCTTCCTAACAATCCTAACTTCATAGCCGACATCGTAATAATAAAGTTTTTCATCCTTCTTATTTTTTAACCGGATACTCTCCGGCACCTCGTCATTCATTCGGAAACTCTTTACCTTCTCCCATTTGTTTCCGTATTGTTCTCTCGCATACTGTTTAGGAGCCTCAACCACACCCAGTTCTTTCAGCATTTTAACTATGGCATCCGTTTTCTTCTGTCTCTCTTTTTCTCGTATGTATGACCGAACTTTGGCAACTAAATTGCGATTGTCCGTGGCTTCACGGAGAATCTTATTCCGTTCTTCCACATCCTTAATACGTTCCAGTTCGTAAAGGTCTTTCAGGGACAGTTGAAAATTCTTATCCTGCTCTTTGTTTTTCAGCTCGTCCTGGTCTAGTTTGGCAATGTTCAATCGATGTTTAATTGTCGTTTTGCTAAAACCAGTCTTATCCGCAATCGTGTCTTCTGTCTCGCCCAAATCAAGCATCATCTGAAATCCCTGCGCCTGCTCCCACACCGTCAGGTCTTCACGCTGCATATTTTCTTCCAGCATGATAGAAACCTGCTCTTTTTTGGATATCTTGCTAACAATCTTACAAGGAACCTTCTCAATACCTGCCAGTTTGGCTGCTGCCAATCGTCTATGTCCGATTATTACATGAAAATCACTGGATAAAGATTCTGTATCAGCGTCCGGCTGTTCCTCCAGTTCTTCTGTCAAAGCTGGCAGAGGAATTACGGTCAAATTCTGCATAACGCCCTGCTTCTTGATTGATTCTGCAAGTTCCGTTACATCCCCGACATCTTTTCTCGGATTATCCGGATGCGGGTAAATGTTAGCTACGTTTATCATTACAATTTCTTTCCTGTTCTGCATTGTCTCATCCTTTCCACTAATTACTTTTTCCCAACATTCCTTGTGCAATTTCTGCATACGTGAAGGATTCACGCACACTTCCAACTTTGCACAGGGCATGATTTCTATATAGTTTTAAAATTCTGACCGGCACTCTTTTTTCCCGTCCATCTTCTCTTTCTCCCAAAGGTGCCGGCTTATACACATACACCACATCACCTTCCGTTAAATTCATACGTTGTGGTTGCAAATCGCGTTGAAAAAGCACTCCTTCTTTTTGTTTGCGTTCCTTGTGATTCGTCTTCACTTAATCATCTCCTATCCATCGAATCAAATCTTTTAATAACTCAATAACTGCCCTTTTTATATCTTCTTTCATTCATGCTCTCCTTTATCCTCCCGGCTTATAACCGGGAGGTTTTAACATGGCTTGCTTGTCCGTGATATTTAACAAACCAGAGGTGTCATATATAGTTTTTTCCGAAAATCCTCATGAAATCATCATGGGACCCACATTCCGATTCAAATATCTTTTGCCCTGCTGCCTTGATTGCCATATCAACCGTTTTATTTTTATGAACGGCATCCTTTCCGTTTCTGTGGCAACGCTCTCCACAAATATGAATTTTAAGTCCATACTTTTCCGAGAACTTTCGATTTGCTCCACCAAACACATGATGTTCTTCCAAACCACATGGATCCGCTATCCGATTTCTTCCACACAAGTAACATGTGTCCCAATCCATCTGCATAATTGACTTTGCCATCTTTATTCCTCCTTATCGGTCCTCCATTACTGTATACTGTCTTTCTCTCATTCTCTGATGCAAATACTCCGTATACTCATGTTTTGAACACCGTTCTACTTTGACTTGTTCCATCTCTTTTGATTTTTTATAAAATGTTGACCAAAGTTCACTGTATGCGTTTCCATCAGCACTTCCTTTTTTTGCCATATGTTCGGCATACGCATTGTCCAAATGAATTACTACCTGTGCGGACGTGTTCATACACTGTATGGCATCCACTACTGCCCTTGCACTCAATTTTTGGTATGAAATATCATTCCATCCTGCCATATGAGCTTTCGCATATTTTTTTCCATTTATTTCCGTAACAAGAACAATTCCATAAACTCCATGTCCTCTCGTTACTCTCCCGGTAAACTGGGATGTTATATAAATATCTACTCTCATGATGGCGACCCCCTCCTTCCATCATTCTTAACCAGAATATATCGTAGGAAGTTCCAGCCGGTCAGTTCTGATATACCCGAACACACTGTTCGCTTATCTAGCCAATAACCTTTTCTTGTACCCGGCTCCTCCCGAAAATATCCTCTGTTTTTTACTATTTTCTTTTTTGTCTCCGGCCGAAAAAGATTTTTGCTTCTTGTCCAGGCTCGACCTTTCCCTCCAAGTTCTCTGAAGCGAATGGTATATTTGGCAAAATACTCTGCCAATTTCGAATACTGCCCCGTATCATCTAATGGTCGTATATCAATACGTCCATGTTTCCACGCTTGCCGAATCCACTCCACCGGCACCTGATTCATCACCATATGATGATGCAGTGCACCACGAACTCCAACTTCCGTTACCACTATGTATTTGCATATCTCTTTTTCTTTTTTCATACGCCGACGCAAACGGTCAAGAAATATCTTTCTGTCCCTCTTCGCCTCTTCCACCGTCTCTGCTCGTTTATCTTTTTCATAAGTCAGCGTTATGTGGTAATCACCAGGCACGAAATTGGCATTCATTAGAATTGTTAATTCCGTAATGGCTTTTCTTAAATTTATTTTTTTCTGTGATTCCTTGGTGTCCTTCATCTTTTCCGACCGGGTAGCACCAGGTGGATGTATATGTGAAGAGTAACTCCTCTCGTACAAAACAGTTCGTCCTGCTCTTGTCACTTTCTCTATGTATGGCATAAACAATCTTCCTTTACGCTAGAAATAATACCCTTATCGAGTTAGAAAAAACGGCTTCCTTGTCCGTTTTTCTTGCTTTTCAAAGCCATACATGATATACTAAATAGTGTGTTTTAGTTGTATCTGTACAACTTTGAGCGGTCATTTATTTGGCCGTTCTTTTTTTACTTGCCGGTTCACATGATATTAGGTCCCGTCCACATTCAGAGCACTGTTTTTGATAAGTGCAGCTCCAATAACACTTACCACAAGAACAGGAACATATATAAAGCGAATCCGTCCGCTTCGTCACACCGTCGGTGTAATATTCTTTCCACATCCTGCTACCTCCAGCATTTTTTCCAAATGCTCCGTTACTTCCTTTACCTTGTTATCCAGTCTCGAAAAAAAGAATCTGTTTTGATATACAAGAGTCTTATTTTGCATTACCGACAATGCCATTACCTGTGTCTCTCCATTGACACATAAGTAAACATCCACTTCCGGCATTTCATTCAGTTCTATCACTTTTTGTAAAAGATTTTCAAACATACTCAAATTCCTCACTTCCATAATTTCTTCCAATTAGCAACCGTAAACAATACTACCCATACAGCAGAAACCAAAAACAATACGGTTTCCTGTATATGTAAATCTCTTACCGCACACGCAGTCATAATACATATAACCAGGGCGATAATTGTAATGAAGCATATAACGCTCTTTTGTTTTTTCACCTTTCTCACCTCCATCTTTGTAATGCGCATTAGTGGAATGTCAGGGACTTGAACCCTGAACCGCCCGGTTATGAGCCGGGTGCTCTGACCATTGAGCTAACATTCCTTAGTAGCGGTGCCGGCTACGTGACAGCTTGTCCGCTACTCCGGCAGATTTCACATTTACGGACCACCTAATCACCGGAAAGGTCACTTGTCTTGAGTTCGCCCGCCGAATGGGCGAAATGGCACTGCCGGGCTCGAACCGGATTAGCTTCCTACCAAATCAGCGCCCACCTTTCCCTCCCGTTTATATCCCAGTTTCCCGGCGAACCGGTCCAATATGGTACCGGATACCTCCAGCCACTCCTCTTTCGTAAGGCTCGATGTAGGCACATAAGTACCACGGATTTTCACATAATTATTTATTTTCATTGACCTCATCACCTCAATTTAATGTATGCTTCTTATTTATTTTGTGTTATCATCGTTCTGCCGAGGTAATACTTTAGGGTCCAACGAAATGCAGATGGTACTCAGCCATATTCACGAACTGCAGCAGGCTTCTTTATTTTGGACCCTAGAGTATTACCTCTGTTGTTTTGGGAAACTTATATAAAAAATCTAAGATATATAGCTAACGCAATGATTGCAACACATATAAGTCCCAAAACAACTACTGCCAGAACCATATCTCTTTTATTCTCTTTTGCCGTTTGCATCCTTACCATTATATCTATCTCCTCCCTGTGATTTCGATAGAACCAATGTAGCACCTCTGCCATTTTGTCTGCTTCCTCTTTTGTTGGCTCAGGCATTACTCTTTTTGAAGTTCGCACAAATCCTAAATGACTTATCACTTCATCTGCCATGGTATTTACTGGTATTTTTATTTCTCTTTCATTCGATTTTCTTTTCATTGGAGTCTCCTTTCTTACCGCGCAATAATAGTTATATAATATTTACGGTTTTGTCGTAATCTAATGGCAAAAAAATAATTCTTGAATACGGAAGTTTGTACAATTTTTCAATTTTCTTTAATATAGGAATATCTGGATATGATTTTCCTCTTTCATAATTTCTTAATGTATCTACGCTTATTCCAAGCAACTTTGCCGCATCTTTCTGTTTTAAACCATTTAATTCTCTTGCTGTTTTCAAAGTGTATTTTGACATCATTTCTTCCATCTTTTATCACCTCCTTGCGTTTACTATACTACGGATAAACCGTATTGTCAACGGTTTATCCGTAATTTTTTCATTTTTTTACAAAAAAAACAGACCCACAAGGCCTGCTTACCTATAATACTCGTTTACAATTGTCTTTTTTTAATCACGTTGTCGCAAAGCATTAACAAACTGATATGCCGTCAATACAAAAAACAAAAAATATACAATATTGTACCACAAATTATAATTCATAACACAAATAACCGCACCATCAATCCATAACACTAACCCTATTGTTCCAAATATAACCGGGAACATCTCAGACAGTATATAATAAACAACAACTACTACTCCAAATAAAACTATAGAATCAATGAAATAGTCAAAGACCGTAATTATTGGTAAAAGACCTTTTACTATTGAAAATAATACCAAAACAACAGTCATTACCCCATTAATAAATGATTTTGTCATAATTTCAATCTCCCTTCATCATTTTAAAGTATATATGACTAATTACCTGATGTCAAATGATTTTACCGTATTTTTTTACATAATACTTGATTTTATTACGGTTATATCGTATAATTACCATACATTTTATTATGAGGAGGGACCCGCGCAGCGGGAGGAGTCCTGGATAATTTTATATTAGTGAGGTGATTACTATGACAGAATTGGGTAATAAGGAGATTATGTCAAGAAATATAAAATACTACATGACACGTTACAATAAATCTCGTTCAGATATGTGTAAAGCACTTGGCGTAAAATATACGACTTTTTGTGATTGGGTTAATGCAAAAACATATCCTAGAATTGATAAAATAGAACTAATGGCAAACTATTTTGGCATTTCAAAATCCGATCTTGTTGAAAATCATGAAGACGAAAAGCAGCCAACCTACTACCTCGACGAAGACGCAAGAGAAGCTGCTGACTTTCTTCACAAAAATCCTGAATACAAAGTTTTGTTTGACGCTTCACGCAATATTAGTAAAGAGGATATCGAATTTGTTGCAAAAATGTTAGATAAGTTTAGAAAATAATGGGAGATGATATTATTAAAATGCGGGACGATGTGCAGGTACTTTTCTTAAAACTGCCAAATCATATCAAAGAATTTGTTACTATGAATCCAGATATGTCTTATACTATCGTATTGAATGTAAACCATTCGCACGAGACACATCTAGAAGCCTATGCTCATGCACTACAACATATTGAAGAACACGATTTTGATAATTGTGCTTCCGCCGATATGATTGAGGTTTACGCTCATATGAGGTGATATAATAATTAAAGGTAAACAGAAACGCTAAACTACAAGAAAGGTGATTTATTATGTTTATATTTTTGACTATAATTGGTATAAGTGAAATTTTTGTTTTCTTCATTGCTTTGTTGTATTTTCAAGGCAACTGTGAAAACCCCAAATCGCTTTCCGAATTATCACTTCCTGAATCACTTTCAAGTAAGGGTACATATCATAATGGGGCTTGTACCTATGACCAACTTAAGGGACTTAATTATTTTTCAAAATTAACTGGTTGTGTTGAAGCCTTACACGATGAACTAAATTCGCAAACTGAATTTATAAATAATGTAAGAGGACTTCCCTGGTTTTTCTGTTTCCTTGTTTTAACCGGATTGCCCAATTTTTCAATAAAACACTTAGACTCAATTAGTGCATTTTGTCGCGTTATACTAGTAATTGGTGTTATCATTGTTACTATTTTCATACTCATTATTGCCGATGTAATAACAGACCATTTACGTTCCTCACATCGTTATGATGAATTATATGATTACTTACCAGAAATATATAGGCAACTGATTAACAATCCGCTTTCCTACAATGAATATGACTTTTGCCATGAAGATTATTGTGTCACCATGTTATACAAGGAATACATTCATAGACTCCATGAACATTTTAAACTTAATCGTTCTAGGTTGTCTAAAACAATAGGTGGAGTTGTCATTTCTTTGATTTTCACACTTTTTGTGACTAGCATCTTATTTCAGTAACTTATACTTTATTAAATATGCTACAAAGAAATATAATCGGGAGGTTTTACTATGGATAATGACAATAAAGAACCACAATCACTTTTTGATAAATACAAGGAAAGTGTTCATAATTCAAGAAAAGAAGAATATCCTAACTTCTTTTCTGAGTTTTTCAGCATATACTTACGACCTGTTTTTATAGTTATATTTATACTAATAATGTGTTTTGGATTTGGAAATTCTTTATTAACCCCAACTCCAGATAATACCTCTAAATATACTGTGGAATCGAATTCACCAACTCCCACAGAATATTTAACGGCAACACCTTATGTTTCTCCTACGCCACAAGAAAAAACAGTTTTTGTTACTCCTACCGGCGAGTGTTATCATAAATATGCGCATGGACGTGGCAGTTTCAGCGAGGTACCATTATCCGAAGCTCTTAGTCGGAATCTACGCCCTTGCATGGTATGCAGCCCGTAGCATAAACTATTTCATACAACAAAAAAATCCCCCCTGCGCCAACAGGAGGGAAATGAATATACCATTGCTGATATATCCACGAAAGCAATCATATTATATCAGCTCTGGTAGTAAATTGCAAATACCAGGGTATTTTTATACCCTTTTTTAAGAAAGGGTGATTCTATGAACCAAAATGAATCTTTGAAAACAGCGTTCGGATACATACGAGTTTCTACACACATGCAAGAGGAAATTTCCCCGGAAGCACAAAAACACGAACTCCAAAAGTGGGCGAAGCAGCACAATATTCTGATTACACAATGGTTTCAAGACAACGGCATTTCCGGAAAGAAAGCAGAAAACCGAACCGCCTTTCAGAATATGATTGCCCTCGCAAAAGAAAAGGATCATCCGGACTACATCCTTGCATGGAAGTTCTCTCGATTTGCCAGAAATCAGGAAGAAAGTATTGTTTACAAATCGCTCCTCAGGAAAAACAATGTGCAGGTAGTATCAATCAGCGAGCCTTTGCCGGATGGACCATTTGCACCCTTAATTGAGCGCATCATCGAGTGGATGGATGAATACTACTCGATTCGATTGTCCGGGGAAGTCAAGCGTGGCATGAAGGAAAAAGCAAAAAAGGGAGGCTACCAAAGTGCTCCACCTCTAGGGTACCGGCGTGAAAAGGGCGATACCGTTCCTGTTATATATGAACCAGAAGCAAAGATATATCGTCTTATCAAAAAGTATTTTATCCAGGACGAATACAATCCTACAACGATAGCACGTACGCTCAACGACCAAGGCTACCGCACCCGTCAGGGGAATCGTTTTGAAGCACGAGTTATCATTTATATTTTAAGGAACCCATTTTACATCGGGAAAATCCGCTGGAACCGTTCAAGCCACGGTGGATATTACGAAAATTCACCTGAGGATGTCATTGTATCAGATGGCCAGCACGAACCACTCTGCACCAACGAAGAATGGGACATCATAAGCAAACGGATAAAAAAATACACACCCGGTTCTACCGGACGCAGACGAAGCAAAACCCTTTTACCGCATTATTTATCCGGTGGATTATTTCGATGTCCAATCTGCGGAGCGTCCATGTGCTACCAAAGAGGTGTCAGCAAGAAATTACCCCGTGCCTATCCTTACTTTTGCTGTTGGAAATATGCCAAAGGCATCCATTCCGAAAACGTAAATGCAAGCGCACCAAAAACAGAGGATGCTTTGCTAAATTCCCTGCAGGAGTTTGTCGACCACGGCCACAGCAACATTACCTATACAGTGGAAAAGGTCGAAGAACCGTCTGGTAACGATGCTGCACAATATGAACAGTTGCTTGATAAACTTGCCATCCGGAAACAACGTGCAAAAGAAGCATACCTTGACGGTATCGATACCAAAGAGGAATACCGGGAAAACCGAGAACTGATAGATGCCGAAGTAAAGTCCATCAAGGAAAAACTTGCGACACTTGAAACTGCTGCCGTTATCACGACAACCGAGGAGTTCCACGTGGACATTAGAGAAATCATCTTGAAACTAAAGGACAATACGCTCAGTACGTTGGAAAAGCATACCGCACTTGCATCTATTTTAGACTATATGGAATATGATAAGGAGAAGGATGAGTATAGTTTTTATTATAAGTTTGAAGAATAAAAAAACGAAAATTAAGGAGTGCCATATTGCTATGGACACTCCTTATAAAAGCGATCTGCTTTTCAATGATACTAATAGTATATGCATTTTTTTATAATTTGTCAACAACTTTTTTTATGAATTTGTACTGCGTTTTAATTACATTATTTTTTTCAAAGTATGTCTTGTTTTTCAGCATCCTAACATTCACCAACTCATTTAGTTCTCTATATCTATTTTTCTTTACTCCCTCGCTAGTAACAGCTCTATCATATACATACAAAAGGACCACAAAATTATACATAAAACTCCTTGACATGTTATTTAAAAGAGATGATCTTCCTACGCAATCAAGTTGTTTAACAAAGTCTAAAATTCTCTTATCTGGCGCACCAGTAATTTTTTCCTGCAATTTATTTGTTAAACAATTACTATGAGCCGATGCGTTTCTCAAATCCCGCACTTGATTCATAAATTTATTGTCAATGATTTCTTCACCATACATTTTTTTATAAAATTCGCATAAATATGTCAAGTCCCCAAACGATATCAATTCTACAAACACCCATATAGGAAAAAAGGGATAATAATTCTCAATCAATCCGTGAGAATACTCACTTGCCTTATGTCTGTATATATTTCTTAAAACCCTTTCATTTTTCGTAACGAATTTCCTGACCAATTGATAGCCATCCTCTTTATCTTTTACTTTGTTTAATAACGTAACTTTAATATAATGTTCTATATCCAAACACATATTTATAATTATATATCTTAACCTCATATCAATTGTCGATAACTCCTGAAGATATGCAAATTCGAGGTTTAAATATTTATTGTCCACTTTTTCATAATTTGTTCTAAACGCAGCCAGTTTCATATAATAATTATTGTATGTCAGAAAGTCTTTTGCAGCTGATTCATCTACTATATTGAACTGTATTCCCTTTTCTTTCATATGACAGATAAGTTCATCTGTACTTAGCATCTTTTTCAATTTTGCATCTCCTATCGTTCAAAAACTATATGACATTTTATCCATACTTGCAAACACCTGATATATTCTACCTATCACAGCTCGGTCTTACAACTGTATGATATTATATCATATGAAGCATTATCGTGCAATTTAATTCTTTATATTATATTCCACATTTAACCATTTATAACTCTCAGCTATACGGTGGACCCGATGGAGAATTAGGCGCTGCCATGCGTTACCTTTCCCAGCGCTATTCCAACACAAACCGAAAAGTAGCCGGTGTGCTTACGGATATCGGCACCGAAGAACTCGCTCACATGGAAATGATTTGCGCCATTGTTCACCAGCTCACGAAAAACTTAAACGCAAAAGAATTGGAAGAACAGGGATTTGCCCCTTATTATATCGACCACACGATTGGCATCTGGCCACAGGCTGCATCCGGTGAGCCTTGGAGTGCAACCGGCATTCAGTCAACCGGCGACCCGCTTGCCGATATGCACGAAGATATGGCGGCAGAGCAGAAGGCTCGACTGACCTATGACAACATTCTGCGTCTTGTAAAAGACCCGGATGTCTGCGATCCGATTCGCTTCCTGCGTGAACGCGAACTGGTGCACTACCAGCGCTTTGGTGAAAGCCTTCGTCTGCTGCAAGATGATTTGAACAAGAAAAACTTCTATGCGTACAACCCGGATTTCGACAAACAGTTCTGCAAATAAATTCCTGCATTTTTCTAAAAGGGCAGCTCACATACTCGTGAACTGCCCTTCTCTTCTTGTTTTCAGTGTGGATAGTTTTTACCTTGCTCCATGCACCATAATAATTTTTACCATTATTGGTTACATACCCGCGAACTCTTACATAATATTTCTTTTTCTTCGCCAGCCTGTTCATCGTAGTAGCAGTCGAATAAGAACTGCGGATGGATTTTGCCTTTTTGAACTTTTTGCTGGTTGCATATTGGTACTGATAAATAGCACCTTTATTCTTTCATCTTTATGCCTCCTTATATTTTTCATAAGCCACCTTAAGTCCGGATAAATCGTTTCTGTTTTTTATCGAATCCGATGAAATCGTCTTTATTCCTTTTGGACGGTACTTATCTTTATTTGTCTCCTCCGCATCACACGTGTACGATTTTTCTTTTGTGACAAGCTTACCGTTTTTTATCGCACAGGCAGTCATATCGCCCTCATATTGTGCCGGTATTTCACCCATATTCACAATACCGCTTTCGATAATCAAACCTTTTTTTCCCGGCCGGTAATAAAATTCAGTCCGTGCCGTCAACTCGTCTACCTCCCCCGCCACATATGCACCCTTTTCTTCGGAGTAAGAATAAAAACGGGCAAGATAGCCATACTTTCCGGTTCCAAAATCAATTCCTAAACACGTTACAATCAGTTCCGGAATGTTGTCACCATTTACATCATAAAGAAAATAGCTGTAATCGGATACATATCCTGTTTTTCCGTTTTCGGTATAGCCCTTCACTTTCAATTTCTTACTTAGTATTTTCCGATAGGCATCCCGCCATCTATCCGCTATCGGAACCGGCGTCTGTGTCGGTTCCGGTGTCGCTGTCGGAGTCTCTGTGGCAGTTGCTTGGACTTGCTGCTCCGGAGCTGGCGTCGGTGCCGTCCGTTTTTCCTGCCGCGCATTGGCTCCAAGAAAAATACCGGTTCCTATACTACCAATTGCAGCCAAACCGGCAACTGTCATCGTAACTTTTCCTGCAACAGTCTTTAAAAAACCTTTGGAAGCTTGTTTTGCAATCTTTGCTCCCTGATTCATTACCGACGCAGCCGATGGAATCACAAAGCCAGCGTTTTGTAAAAATGCCTCCTCTTCTTTGCGAAGCAGGAAAAGAAGAAGCGGAAGTGGTGCCATACTGTAGAGTTTGCAGCCTTTTTTCTGCAATTCCTCGGATTTCTTTTTAATTGCCTTGCGCCCATAATTCAAACGGGATTTCACGGTATTTTCCGAACATTCCATTACCTCCGCAATTTCACGAATACTCGCACCCTCAAAATGAAACATCAAAATACACATTCTCTGGTCATCCGGCAGTGTATCTAACATTTCATGAACCATTTCCTGCGTTTCTTTTTCTGTGTAAGCAATTTCCGGCTGGCGGCTCGCATCGGTATCCATAATATTTAATTCCATTGCTTCACCTTCTTCATTTACACCTTCTAGGTCGGAGAAGAACAGCATTTTCTTTTTCTGAAGCGCATTTTTCGCCGTATTTGCAACAATCATTCCAAACCAATTCGGAAATTTCTGATAGTCCTGCAAGGTATTTAATTTTGTAAATGCCTGCACATAGGCATCCTGTAAAACATCCTGCGCATCCATGTCATTTCCCATATATTTTTTCGCAATGAAAAACTTTTTCTGATAGGTACTCTGATATAAAAAGTCATATCCTTCCTGATTTCCTGCCAGCGCACTTGCCACCGCTTCTGCATACTGTTCCATTTTTCTCATTTCCTCCTTACTCTTCTGCATATGTTCTTCGAATTACTACATTAAAGATATCTTTTCCATAACTTTTTGGGCTTACTTCCCAATCAAATCCATCGGTTCCCACTTTTGTTTTCCACAATAAACATCTTGCGTAAGAGCTTGCCGGAACCCCCTGCCAGTATTTTTTGCCGTTTTTGTCAACAGCGGCGATGCAAAGCCATTCATGGTTCTCCTTTGGATTGCTCGCCAATCCTGCTTTAACGCCAATCACTTCGCAAATTTCATACAAGCGTTCGGACGATTCCCCGCAGACACCTTTATAAGTTCCCTGATAAATTGCCTTATATCGGTTTTTCACACCGCCTTCGCCATGAACCGGTCTGCCCTTTGAATCTTTATTATACTTCATATTCATGCCGCAGTACGTTTCTAAAATAAGGGCAATTTTCTGTGACTTCGTCGCCTTTTTAATAATGTCATCCACGGTACACTCGCCACCAAAGTTCTCTAACGCAGTCCATTCATAAGTATATTTCTTATTTGCCGTACGCTTCAGCATGTTCTTATATGCGCGCGGATTACTTTTTAAATTTTCAAAATACTCCTTTTTTCCTGTTTGATAACACTGTTCATATTCATGGGCAATAATTCGAAGTCCTTCGTCTGGGTTCTTCACAAGGGGGCGAAGTTTTTTAGCAATCTTCTCCAAATATGGATTTACGGTTTTTACAATAAATTTCTGCTTTTTGCCATTCGTATACGTTACCATAATATCCTCTTCATCAAGTCCCGTATTGCCACTGGCCTTTCCGGGCGTAAACTTGATTTTTTTACTGGAAATTTTCTTTCCTTTTGCCACACCTTTCAGTGTCTGATTCACACCTACAACCTTTTTGATTTTCTTTGTTGTCTTTACTATTTTGATTTCCTTTGTCTGAAGAAAAACCTTTTTAGTCCTATAATAGGTAACCTTCTTTGCCTCGCTGTGCGCCGGAATCACCCCCGCCATAATCATCGCAGCCATTAGTAAAGCCACAAAACCTCTCATTTTTGTTTTCATTTTCATCCTTCCTTTCTGTGTCTTTTACTTATAAGACAAGTGAAGTTTGAAAAAAGTTTTACATTTTTGAAAAAAAATTTAATTATTCAAAATTTCCCCACAAATAAGAGTATACATAAGAAAAAACTATAATTCAATAAGAACCAATTATATTCCTATCTCCTTATAGTTTTTTCAAAAAAAGTATTATTTTGTTTTAATCAGCCTTACGAATTACCAAGACATCGTTTTCCACATCCAGAGAGAGCACATCTCCTACTGCCACTTCATCCGCCAGCATCTTCTTCGCCAGCAGAGTTTCGACATTTTTCTGCAGATACCGCTTCAACGGTCTCGCACCATAAACCGGATCATATGCTTTTTCCACAATATAATCAAGCGCCTTATCGGTAACGGTAAGAGAGATTTCTTTATCCTCAATTCTGCGGTTAATATCCTTGACAAGCAAATCAATGATGCCTCGGATATCGCTTTTTGAAAGAGGCTTAAACATAACAATCTCATCCAGACGGTTCAAAAACTCCGGTCGGAAATGATTTTTCAACTGCGACATCACAAGTTCCTCTGCCTCAGAAGAAATGTTTCCATTGTCATCAATGCCATCCAGCAAAAATTCTGCGCCAAGGTTTGACGTCATAATCAAAATGGTGTTTTTGAAATCCACCGTACGGCCCTGTGAATCCGTGATTCGTCCATCATCCAGCACTTGCAGCAAAACATTAAACACATCAGGATGTGCCTTTTCAATCTCATCAAAAAGGACAACTGAATATGGTCTGCGGCGCACGGCCTCGGTCAACTGCCCGCCCTCTTCATAACCAACATATCCCGGAGGCGCTCCAATCAGACGGGACACGGAATATTTCTCCATATATTCACTCATGTCGATACGAACCATATTGGCTTCATTGTCAAACAAACACTCGGCAAGGCTCTTTGCCAGCTCGGTTTTACCAACACCGGTAGGTCCCATAAAGAGAAATGAACCAATCGGCTTAGTCGGGTCTTTAATGCCTGCTTTGGAACGAATAATCGCATCTGCCACTTTTGTCACACCATCATCCTGTCCAATCACTCTCTTATGAAGTTCATCATCCAGATGCAGTGTCTTATTTCTCTCCGACTCTGTTAATTTAGCAACCGGGATTCCTGTCCAGCGAGAAATAATCTGAGCAATTTCTTCGTCCGAAACGCTTTCGTGTACCATTTGCCGGTCACTTGTTTTAGCCGCATTTTCCGCTTCGTCCATCAATTGCTGCAAACGTGGCAGCTCGCCATATTCAAGTTCCGATGCACGCTCCAAATCACCGCTGTTTTTCGCCATCTCAATCTGATTATTCGTATTTTCTATCTCCGTTTTCAATTGATGAATTTTATCAACGGCTGCTTTCTCATTGTCCCAGCATGCCTTTTTAACCGAAAAGTCTTCCTGTAGTTCACTTAACTCTTTCTGCAGTTCAGTAAGACGTCCCTTACTCAAGTTATCAGTTTCTTTTTTCAGCGCCGCTTCCTCAATCTGCAGCTGCATAATCTTTCGCTGGGTCTCATCGAGTTCCGTCGGCAGCGAGTCAAGTTCTGTCTTAATCAGTGCACACGCCTCATCCACCAAATCAATCGCCTTATCCGGCAGGAAACGGTCCGTGATGTAACGGTCTGCCAGTGTTGCCGCTGTCACAAGTGCGCCATCGGTAATTTTTACTCCATGGAAAATTTCATAGCGGTCTTTCAATCCACGCAAAATTGAAATCGTATCTTCTACCGTCGGTTCTTCCACCATTACCGGCTGGAAACGACGTTCCAAAGCTGCATCTTTTTCAATATACATACGGTACTCATCCAATGTTGTCGCACCGATACAGTGCAGTTCACCACGTGCCAGCATTGGCTTTAACAAGTTGCCGGCATCCATTGCACCATCTGTCTTTCCGGCACCGACAATTGTATGAAGTTCGTCGATAAACAAAATAATCTGTCCATCGCTTTCCTTCACTTCCTCAAGCACTGCCTTCAGACGTTCCTCAAACTCACCGCGGTACTTCGCACCGGCTACCAAAGCACCCATATCCAGTGCAAATACCTGTTTATTTTTCAGTCCTTCCGGCACATCACCGCGCACGATACGCTGTGCTAATCCCTCAACTACGGCAGTTTTACCAACACCTGGTTCACCAATCAGAACGGGATTATTTTTCGTCTTTCGTGACAAAATACGAATCATGTTACGAATTTCTTCATCTCGTCCAATTACCGGGTCTAATTTCTGATCCTTTGCCTGCTCCACCAAATCCGTTCCATACTTAGACAAACTCTCGTAAACTGCCTCCGGATTATCCGTTGTCACTTTCTGATTGCCACGCACCTGAGAAAGAGCTTGCAAAAATCTTTCCCTGTCAATATTAAATTCCTTGAATAACTTCTTTATCTCCGGTGATGCTTTACGAAGCATACTTAAAAACAAATGCTCCACGGAAATGTATTCATCACCCATTGCCTTTGCTTCGTTTTCGGCATAAATCAGAACTTTATTCAAATCATTGCCAACGTAAATCTGACCGCCTTCTACTTTTGGTCGTTTATTAATCAAGCCTTCCACCTGCGCCTGGAAAACGACCGGGTCAATGTCCATCTTCTTTAACAGACTGACAATCAAACTGTCATCGACCGTCAGCATATTGTATAACAAATGCTCCTGCGCCAGCTCCTGATTTCCAAAATCGTACGCCGTCTTTTCAAGATTATTTACAATCTCCATTGATTTCTGTGTAAATTTACTAATGTTCATGTCGTTCACTCCCTTCAGTTTCAGTGAAATACAATCTCTTGTATGTTCTATCATATCTATAACACAGTTATAATATAGCACTCGCTGTTAGCACTGTCAAGAGACGAGTGCTAATTTTTTTCAAAAATTTTTATTCGCTGCGTAAAACAGCAAACGCCACCCCAAACAGAATCCAAAATACCGGTGCCACGCAGATGGATGAGTCATTGGCAAGCCCCGCCACAAAATATCCGCTAACTCCACACAGAAATGCCAAAGAAATTTTCTGACTATGATTCCATTTTCCTTTTTTGAAACATTTACGGATGGTTCTGCCAAAAAGCAGCAGATACAACGCTAAAAATGCAAGCAGCGCAGGCAGTCCATCCTGAACCCAAATCTGCAAATACATATTATGTGGCTTTGTAATAATCTGTTCGTTGAAACCACAATTCACTTTTCCTACATAATCATCATTCGGAAATGCATACGCAAAATTATCCTGACCTACACCAAGAAGTAATGCACGCTTCAACAGCGGAAATGTGCGCGACCAGATATAGCCACGGTTTGACGCAAAATCATAATGTCCTTCCATACCAAAAGATTCCACATAGTGAAGCATATCCGGCTTCCCAACTCCGTTAATGTAACGCAGCCCCACACCAAGCATAGCAAAATCCCACGAATATTTATCATCCACCGTAAGACGCAATACATCAAAATAAGTTTTCTGCTCCTGATACGTAATTTGACGCTTAGTCGCCTCAAACAAAAGTCCCTGATACGCATCCCCTTTTAACTTAACACCACTGAAGGAATCGCCTGTCATTTCAATCTTTTTTCCATTCTCATTCAAAGCCTCAAATTCGTAAACCGTTGCATCGGCATCCCACCGAAGCGTAATCATTTTCCCTGAATGCAATGTAATTTTCACACTCGTGCCATCTGAAATCATAGAAGAAATATGGCTGCTGCACGGCTCTCCATTTCCCTTTATGACAGAGCGAAAGAATGTCGGATTTTTCCACAAAAACAAAGCTACAAGTCCGACTGCCACAACAAATACGCCACAAAGAATCTTCCTATTTTTATGGATATCCGAAAACAAAAACAACACCGCCACGCATACTGCCGCACCTACACCAACCATCCCGGCAAGCGAACCGGAACCCTTTAGCATAATAAGCTGGCACACAGCGGATGCCGCCGCCACAATTTTATATCTGTTTTTTTCATCCTGTACCGCCTCATAAATGGTAAGCGGAAGCACAAGTGCCACATAGGACCCAACATAATTAGGATTGTAAAGTGTTGCATAAGAAACCCCTTTTCCAAAACTTGCCGTAATTCCATTAAACTTCTTAGGCAGCGCATGCATAAACATGGTAAAAAAAGGCGTTGTGACATCATTTGCCAGATAATCCACACCAAAAGCCTGTAACGCCCCTAAAACAGAAAGAATCAGCGACCCAATTAATAGCGCATGTACAATCACTTGAATTTTATTTTCACTCGATAAAAGAAAATAAGCAAGACAAAAAAGAGCAACATAAGCAGTCACCACAAGTAACCCTTCCATTTGCTCAAATCCACCGAATAACGCATCTATTTTTTCATCCGCAAGCAATGCCGATATTGCGGTAACACCCCCAAATACTGCCAGTAAAATCAAAACAATTTTCTGATTTTTAGTCGTCCACACCGCTTTTGCCTGCACCCGCATCCACTGCGCAGCACAAAACAAAATAATAATCACAGCTCCTAAAAGAATCAGTGCTCCCCGCTTAAAGCCAAGAAAAAAATCAACAAATGAACCACCGGACGCCCATGTATATTTCCCAATTCCCGATGAATACGAAGTCATCATTGTCAATAAGGGAACAACTGCCACGGCAAGAACCAGTGGCAGCATATAAAAATCAAATGAAGTTTTCTTTGACTGTTCCATCCTTTATACCTCTTCTTCTTTGGTCGAATCCGTAACGCCTGCCACAATCGCAGCTACCGCAGCAACCACAACAATCACTGCTACAATGGCAATCGCCGTAAATACACCAAGTGCTACTAATGCTCCCATACTCTCATCGTCCTTTCTCTCTTTATTTCCAACATCATTTGTAATAAGTATAACACTATCTTTCCCATTTTGCACGAATAAATTTGACAAGCCTACCTCCTGTCTGTTATAATTTCACTTGTTTGCGGATATGGCGGAATTGGCAGACGCGCTAGATTTAGGTTCTAGTGGGGAATCCCGTGCAGGTTCAAGTCCTGTTATCCGCACGATAGCTAAGAGAAGTGCATAGCGGGGTGTGGGCGGCTGACGCGAGCTTGCTCGCAGGCAGACGCATCACAATCCGCGTATATACGGCGATAGCCGTGGGACAAGCGTTTCGGAGAAACGCTTGTATGCACTTCGCTTCAAAGGCTGAAAACATTCTATTTTATGAGTGTTTTTCAGCCTTTTTCTTTCTGAAAAACTGCAAAAATTCCGTTTGTTCTAACCAAAATTCTAACAAATTTTCATTTTTTACGATTCTCGTATAAATCTATCTGATTTCTGCTTTCTGGAAAGGTGGAAATTCAAATGAATCTGCCTTGGCACCACACGTTTCTTTCTCTCCACCTATCTGCCACATTTACCATAGTTAATTCCGAGTAGCTATTGGACTTTAGTTTGTATTGCAACCTTATCCTTAACTATAGCCTGATGTGATTTCTGTTCGTCAGACCAGAGATTTGC
>ENA-OWRJ01000349-OWRJ01000349.1-human-gut-metagenome-genome-assembly--contig:-NODE-349-length-65209-cov-6.451285_pt1 | contig 65209 bp, 67 predicted proteins | sample MGYA00248269_ERZ651897 | MGnify/ENA primary metagenome ERZ651897 (study PRJEB26924, sample SAMEA4378252) | human gut metagenome | biome: human gut; feature: human-associated habitat; material: faeces...
CAAGTCTTTTTTCTTTGGCTGCAAGCTCCTGCTCCTGAGGAAATACAGCATCGGCGGCAGCCTTTGCTTGCTCAATATCTGCACATATAGCCTGTAGTCTTTCCTCCTCTTTCATCAGAGTGATGCCAATGCTGTTAATTACGTTATCAAGCCTGATAATATTTCCGCCTGCCTTAACATTGGAGTCCATATTAAGCTCGCCATAATGATTGGTTTCATTTTTCAGATTTACTTTGATTTTCTTACTAAAAACGTCAAGAAAAGCTGTCATGTCAAAGCCACGATATGAACCTATATGAGATTCCTTGCCCTGCAATATGTCCTTATTATCAAGAATAGCCTGTCGAATAGCTTCTCCTGCCGCATCTTTTTCGTTATATACCTTATCACCTACCATAACCGGATAATAGTTCTTACCATCTTCATTCTGTAAGGGCTGCTCTTTTTCAGAGAACTCCACATCCTTTTTCAGCTTGTCAATATAAAGCTCCTTAACTGACTTTTCTCGTGGAAGTATTGTATAAGCCTTATCCTGAACAGCGTATTTCTGAGAAAGGAAAGATGATTTAAGGACATTTAGCTTTGTTATCACTGTTTCAAGATCAATTTTCTCCTTGATAAGGGGGTTGCCTGCGCAGAGTGCCTTTACCTCCGCATAGTCAAGGGCAATTTCGTCCACATCTTCACAAGAACGAACAGGAGACTTATCTGTCATAATCTGACTGATGAATTTCTGTTTATTTTCAAGCATCTGATACAAATACGCATCAAAGGTCTTATCTGTGGTATATCGGTATATATCGACCTTGTTATTCGTATTACCCTGTCGGATGATTCGTCCGTGGCGCTGCTCCATATCAGACGGGCGCATCGGTGCATCAAGATCGTGCAAAGCTATCATTCGTTCCTGTGCGTTCATGCCTGCTCCGCACTTTGCCGTTGAGCCTATCATTACACGAATTTCACCTTTATTCATCTTTGCGAAAAGCTTTTGTTTTTCCTCGGTTGTATCCGCATCGTGAATAAAAGCTATTTCCTTTTCGGGAACGCCTTTTGCCATAAGCTTTTGCTTGATATCATCATAAATGCAGAATTTACGCTCAGATTCAAATGCTTCAGTCGGTGAATGATGAAGTTTTGACCATATTTCCTCAGAAACTTCTGAAATTTTTCCGTTTGAAGCTATAACAGCACTATTGCTGGCAGTCATTGTGTCATAATCTACAGTATGAATCATTATGATATCTTCATCAAATATACCTCCTGCTTTAAAATTCTTAGGCGATTTACTGCCGGTAAGCTTTTTGAAAATCTTATCAGCCGTATCTTTCTGACCAAGCTTTGCACTGTAAACAGGTGCATATTCGCCGTTGGTGTCCTTTCGATACAGCGTGTATGTATTTTCATTAACAGCTGCCTGCGGTGTTGCAAGGTCGCAGAATATGAGCTGAGTGCTTTTCTTATCAGCTGTCTGCTGCCAAATATCATAAACATTGTTTATGCACACATTTACTTTAGAGTTTGGATCATCAGGCAGTGACGGATCCATACATCTTTGGTCAAGTCCGATCTTTCTGCCGTCAACAGTAAGCTTGCACATATTATCCTCGGTAGGATCCACTGCTCCTGCACGGATAAGCTTTGCACGTTCCCCAAGGTTCTTTATCATCTTTGACTGCATTTTTGTTGCAGGAACATTGATATTGTGCATTTCAAAGTCAGGACGGTCAAGATTAAGTGTTGCAGCTGTTTTTATGTCAGCGCACTCTTTAAATATATTCATCAGCTCGGGAAGATTTTGGAATTTGGCAAAACGAGTTTTCATCTGATATTTGCCGTTTGCTTCAGGTGACAGCTCCATTGATGTGGTTGTTTCGCCGAAAATAGATGCCCATCGGTCAAAGCTGTTTATCCCAAGTTCTTTCAGCTTATCAGCCTGTAAATACCGCATAAGCGTGTACATTTCGGACATTGAGTTACTTATAGGCGTGCCGCTTGCAAAAACCACACCCTTACCGCCTTTCACTTCGTCAAGATATCGGCACTTCATTAAGAGCTGCATAGCTCTGCCCGAACCGCCGCTGCCTATACCTGATACGTTCTGCATTTTTGTAGGAGTATCAAGATTTTTATATGCTTGCGACTCATCAACAAATATTTTGTCAATACCAAGCTGTTCAAAGCAGAGCATATCGTCTTTTGGTGTTTTTTCAAGGAGCTTTTCAATTTTATCAGTATAGCTTTTTATTGCTCTCTCGACTTGCTTTACTGAATATGAACGGCTGCTCATTGAATTTGCACTCATTTCTTCTAAAGCAGCTTCAAGCTTGTCAACTTCACTATACAGTACGTCAAGTTCCCTGTCACGAGACAGATGTATCATATCAAATTGAGAATGACCGATTATTACGGCATCCCAGTCACCGGTTGCAATTTTAGCGAAAAGGTCTCTGCGATTTTCGGGCTTAAAGTCTTTTTCTGTTGCAACTAAAACATTAGCGTTGGGATAAAGTGTACGGAAAGCCTCACCCCACTGCTCCGTAAGTGCATTTGGTGCAGTTATAAGCGATTTGCTGTGCAAACCAAGCCGTTTGCCCTCCATTGCTATGGCTACCATTTCAAATGTCTTACCTGCGCCGACTTCGTGCGCCAAAAGTGTATTACCATTACTGTAAAGACTGCGGGCAACTGCGTTTTTCTGATGTGGTTTGAGTGATATATCTGAATTCATTCCCACAAAATTAAGATGTGAACCGTCATATTCTCTGAGCCTTACAGAATTAAACTTTTCATTATAGACATTTGTAAGTATTTCTCTTCGTTTGGGGTCGGCAAAAATCCAGTCCTGAAATTTTCTTTTCAGCTCTTCCTGCTTTGACTGAACGACCATTGTTTTCTCCTGATTTACAGCCAGAACATAGTGACCCTTTTCATCACGGATTTCAACACCGTTTTCGTCTTTCACCCTTTCTTTGATTTGAGCTTTTTTCATATTAAGTGATGCTTCAATTATTTCATAAGCATTCATATCGGAAGTACCGAAAGTTTCTGTAGCCAGGGTATTTCCATAGCTATGCTGAAAGCCTTCAATTTTCCAATTATCGGTTGCTTCGGAATATATAACCTCGATACTGTTTTGTGTCTGAAAATCAGGCTTAAGGGTATCTATAATAAACTGTCGGATATATTCGGGGTCTATCCAAGCTGAACCAAGCTTAACAGATATGTCGGCAGCTTCTATGCGCTGCGGCATAACTGCTCTGAGTGCCTCTGCATTACGTTCAAGCCCTGCCTCTTCGGCAGCGGCAAGCTTTGTTCGGATATTTCCCGTGAGGTATTCATCAGCACTTTCCCATCGCATATTTTTCTGCGGATTCTGATAAACCTTATCCCCAAGCTCTGCTACAAGTTCGTTTTCGGATTTGCCGGTAAGTCTCGACATATAATCCATATCAACTCGCATTTTTTCTGAAAGAGAAAGAATAAGAGCATCTTGAGCATTGTTGCAGTGATCTACAACTACCTGTGGATTTATGGTTTTCTTGCTGAATATGTCGGCTTTGCTTACAAAATTACCGCCGTTATCGGTTTTTTCAAGGCTTTTTATAAGATGATAGCTATTATCATTTGCAAACGCCCTTTTATTTTCAGCCTGTCCGATTCTGCCAAAATGCTCAACAAAATCATCATAGTCTTTGCTGAGTTTATTTTGTGCATCAGATATCTTGACCTCATTTTCGCCGTTGTAGTTGTTTATCTGTAAGTCAAGCAGCTCGTGAACACTGTCCCTGAGCTGTGTCATAGCTTTGATACGGTCAATGTTTTTCTCATCATTTACACGTTCCATAGTGTCTCCTGCTTCGTGATAGTAAAGTGTATCATCAGAAATGACATAACCGTACTTCGGAGCATCAGGAGGACAGGGTACTGTATCAAGGTGAGAAGCATTTTCACGTTCAGATAATTTGACAGCTTCGTTGTATTCACCTTTAATATTTTGAATTGCAACAGCAAGCTGTTCTTTAAGGTCCGCACCTTCAATCGGAACACACATAGTGGCATTGGCTTGATTTCCGTACAGCTTATTGCCCTCCACCATTTCACCAAGTATCATTTCAGGGTGGTCAGCAAAGTATTTGTTTACAGCAATCCCATTTTCAAGGATATCCTTGAATACCCATTCAGGTGTGTTCTGCTCTACGCTGACAGGCTTTTCTCGCTTTTGCAGGAAAATAATATCAGATGTGACTTCTGTTCCTGCGTTCTGCTTAAACGCTGTATTCGGCAGACGTATCGCACCGAGCAGCTCTGCTCGTTCGGCAAGATACTTTCTGACCTCGGGGCTTTCCTTGTCAAGCGTACCCTTTGAGGTCACAAATGCTACTATTCCCCCAGGGCGTACTTTGTCAAGAGTTTTGGCAAAGAAATAATCGTGAATATACATATTCTGATTATTATAGTCCTTGTCATTGACTTTATAGCTGCCAAACGGCACATTGCTGACCGCAATGTCAAAGCTGTTGTTTTCAAAAGTTGTATTTTCATAGCCCTTTATCTGAATATTTGCAGAGGGATAAAGAAGCTTTGCAATACGTCCTGTTATGCTGTCAAGCTCAACACCTGAAAGCTTGGAGTTATTACGCATTTCTTCGGGCATAGAACCGAAAAAATTTCCCGTTCCGAGTGCCGGTTCAAGAATCTTTCCACCCTTAAATCCCATATTTTCAAGAGCAGAGTAAATCGAGTTTATGACTGTATAGCTTGTAAAGTGTGCATTGAGTGTTGATGCCCTTGCAGAAGCATATTCTTTCGGCGTGAGAAGCCTTTTCAGCTCCGCATATTCTTTACTCCAGTCGTTCTTGCTGCTATCAAAAGCATTTGCCAAGCCACCCCAACCAATATATTTTGCAAGTATCTGCTGTTCTTCGGGGGTAGCACTGCGCTTTTCACTCTCCACCTGTTTCAAAAGGCGTATAGCAGCGATATTGTTCTGACAGCGTGTCTTATCTCCGCCAAAATCCCCATAATTGCTTTCGTTTATGGTATAGTCGCTTTTTAAAGCAGTGCTTTCCTTGTTTTCAGGCTTAGGAGAATTGTTATTTTCGGCATCTCTATGTTTTGACGGATTTATTTCGTCCATTGAAACATAATGATTTTTGGCACTAAAGAATGAAAACTGCTCAATCTCCTGCTCCTTGGGATTTTCAAGCATTTGACCATTTTTAAGGACCATATCAAGGCAGGAAAGGGCATTTTTATACTCATTGTCAGTAATCATTCCCAAATCAGCCTGAGCAGCAAGGAGAATTTTTTCGGCTGCCGATTTGTACAGCGGTAAAGAAATATCATTATGAACATTGGCATTGAGAACAGACATAAAAGCTGAATGATAGTTTTCCCAGTCATACGCTTCTGCTGCCGTGCCGTTGTAAAGCTCGTTGATAGCGTGACGAACATCATCAACGATCATATAGCTGCTTTTTTCATTTGTTATTTTCTGTACATCTGTTTTTTTCACATCAGGAATAATCATTTCACCTGATTCAATCATTTTATCCAGCATCTCATTTCCTTCGCTGACAAAATAGTCAAACTCAAGATTTGAAAGCTCCTGTTCATTCATTTCTTTCAAAGAATTATATTTATCCGTTTTTACAAGCTTTTCGTCAAGAAAATACCGCACCTCATACTTTTCAAGGTCTGCTTCAACTTCAAAGCTATAATCGGCATTGTCACCGAGTTCTGTATATCCCAAACCAATATGATTGAGATTATCTGCTGTAAAAGGCTCATCATCGGGAGAAATATCAAATTCTCTCTCATTGTAAGCTTTGAGATATTCAGCCGCTTTTTTAAGTTCTTCATCATAGTTCCCCACTGGGGAATTTTCAATTTCCTTTTCAGAATTACCAATGAATACTCCATTGTCTGCGAGTTTATTGCCATAGTCTGTTCTGCTGTTTTCTGCTTCAAAAGCCTTATCCATTTCATCAATGGAATATCCCATTGAGCCGATAATGCCTTCTTCAACGGATCTTTCGAGAGCCTGTTTTTCTTCCTTTTCAGCAACCTTTTTGAGTTCTGAAATAATTTCTTCTTCGCTGTGATTGCTGACTATGCTCAATGCCTCTTCAATTCCTATATTGATATAGTCATCAGTAGATGTGTAAATCCTTACCGTATTGTAATCAAGGTCAAATTCAAGGCTATATACCCATTTATCATTTCCCTGTTCAATCTCTGCTGCACGTGGAGCGCTGATCTGCTCACCCATTTCCGAGAAAGCAGTGTACTTCAATTCATTCATCTGCCTTATAGCATCAGAAAGAGAAAGATATTCGATAGATTTCGTGTATTGTGAATCATACTGATGAACGGTAATAAGAGCGATTTTTGAGGGAGTAGCCGCAGGAAATTCTGTTGTACGTTCTTCTTTATGCTGTATCTCCGTTCTATGAACATCTGCCGCAGTCATTCGTACAGCTTCCATACGATTGTCATATTCATTTTTCAGCCACTCGTTATAATATACCGAAAGCGGAGAACCTGTTTTAATAAGATTTTCTATAGCAGATTGTACATCAGGATCAGCAATATCAGAGGAAAGGTCAAATTCAATATAAGCCAATATATCACGCTTAACAGTCAGCTCATATGCCGCTGCTTTTGCTTTTTCGGCAGTATCAAGGCTGTTTTCATATTCTTCAAGCTCCTGACTGGCAATATTATACAGCCTTTCGGATAAGCTGAGATTGTCATCGTGAACGATGTTCCCCACTGGGGAATTTTTATCATAGTATTCTTCAAAGCCGTTCCACACGTCAGCCATAATAACGTTTTTATATTCATCAACTATGATGCAGGCTGATTCATCGCCGTATATTTCATTTTCAAGAAGATACATCTTTTTGCCGTCTATAATATCACTGTCAATGACATACCAAGTTCCGATATGTCCTTCGATAGCGATATTATCACTCTGTTCATTGATAACAGAATTATTGCGGCTTTCTTCGGCGGAACGGACAGCAGAACTTTTTTCTTCCAGTGCAGAAATCAGTCTGTCAACAGCTGTGATATTGCTGCTGTTCTCGGCAATACCATAAAATTCAAGTGTGTTTTCGGGCTTGTTTATATAGTTTCTTGCCGCAGATGTAAACGCTTCTGTGTCAGAGCTTATTATATATTCCTCACAAGAACTGAAAAGAGAATATATAAATTCATTCCTGCCTGTTGTTTCGTCAGCTGCACTGATTTTGGCATTATATGCAGCGATGATATCCTGTTCATATATAGCTTTGCAGACAAATTCTCCTTCACCAAAGTTGCCATCAGGATTATAATATATCCACTCAAAACTGTTTCCATCTGAATTGTATGTAAAATGGTCAGGATAATCGTTGCCCATTCTTGGAAACGAGGTAACAAGCTTTGCATTATCGTGTCTTATCTTGTCAGCACGTTCAATTTCTCTCCACTGATTTATCTGAGCTTCATCAGTGGAGATAGAAATGTTATGTGCCTTGGCATATTCCGCTGCATCATCAACGTAATTGAATGTAGGTACAACGCCGTCAGTATCATAATATGCGTTTCCGCTTTTATCACTTAAATAATAAATCTCATCAAAAGCATCAGATGTAAGGGATATTTCAAAGGAAACCTTTGCATAGCCGTTTCTTTCCTGCTCAATATAGCCCTTAACCAAAGCTTCGATTTCTGAGCCGCCGACCGTAATTCTGCCCTTTTCACCTTCAACAATGCCTGAGTACATTATATGCTCAGAATCGAGACGTGCAGCTATTTTATCAACGACATCAGCGTCCATTGAAATTATGCGTTTGTCTCTTATATACTTGTACTGAGTGTTTCCGATAAATCGGCGGGGATTTTCCGCCTTTATCTTATCGAGGATTTCGCTTGCCCTTTTGAAATTTTCATCGCCGCTTACTGTAATAGTGGATTTATACTCGCTTATCCGTCCCGAATAGGGGATTTGCTCCTTATCAAGAAATTCCGCAAGCTTTCCGATATATTCGGCTGTGCTGTCAATATATTTTTTGTTCTGAATATTACGGTAAGGGGTATTCCCTATGATATTATTCATATCTTATGCCTCCTGTCAACGTTTTGGGGAATCAGTACGGAAGATCGTCAGTATCGACCTCAGTAAAATCTTCCATTTCATGTGAAGCAAATGGATTGTTAAAATTACTCTTTTGCTCGCTTTCCTGTGGCTTACGATTATTTGTAGGGGCAAATGATATTTCCTTTATCAATACAGTCCTTTCATTGTGTACGGACTTATTGGCATCTTCCCACTTACTGCTGCGAAGTGTGCCGAAAATATCTACAAGCTGACCCTTGTGGAAATATTTCGAGCAAAACTGAGCTGTATTGTTCCAAGCTTCAACCTTGATAAAATCAGTTTCTTCGGGTGATTTGTCACGCTGAACGGCAATATTGAAGCTGCATACAAATTTTCCGGCAGGAGTCTGCCGAAGTTCGGGGTCCACCGTAAGTCTGCCTGTAAGTATTACAACGTTTCTCATTCTGATTTTTCCTCCTTAGGTTTGTTATCATCACTGATAAGTGATATGATGTCATCGACAGTAAAGCCTTTTTCAGAAATGCACCTGCAAAAAGATATTATCTGCTTATAGGATATCTTATTCTTTTTGCAGAGTGTATCAAGCTCCTTGACTTCCTTTTCGTGCTGCTTGCGTTCTTCTGCTTCAATCTTTTCGGCAATAGCCTTTGCCTTTGCTTCCGCTGCCGCAACTGCCGCAAGCCTTTTTGTCTGTTCTGCCTTAAGCGCTGCAAGCTTGTTGACCTTTTCTGATGACTTCTTCTGTTCCATAATTATATTTTTCCTTTCCTTATATCATTTTCGATATCGCATATTCTTGCAGAAATAAACGATTCTGCGGATTTAAGTGTATCAAGTTCCTTTTCAGCGTATCCGACAAGCTGTCTGAGCCGATCTCTGCGCTTTTTCATATCAGCAAGCACAGCATCTTTTGATGGATACGCCCGACAGTCTGGGTAATATATCTTTTTATGCAGATTTTCTTTTTTGGACTGTGACATTGAATTACCTCCACATCTATTTACTTATAGCCGCACTTCGTTCCTGTGAGCGCATTTGTGCTTTCTCCTGTGCTTTTTCTGACCATACAGTTACTTTTTGCACCTCTTGCGCAAAATTCCCGCTTTTGGTAAGCTTTAAAAGGTCATTAAAGTCCTTTACTCCGGCTTCGGCACATTCACGATTCACCCGGAAATTGCTGCGGTTTGCCCAAATAAAAGAGGATTGCGCAATCTCCGCTTTTGAATTTTTTGCATCAATGAAATCATTTGCCGAAAGAAAAAAGCTGCACTGCTTACCGTTTATATCAGCAATTATGTATTCGATCGGCGGGTCTCTGTCAGTAAATGACCTTTTATCAATATCTGAACCGCCTGCCATTGAAAGCGAATCCTGCATTTTTTCTTTCAGGATCTTATCATTGAATTTCTGACCGGCACAATCATTATCAACGCACGATATAACAGTCATATTGCTTTTAATGTAGTGCATAGCGATTGTGGGCTTCAGCCCACCCATTGAAACAAACTTTGCATTTTCTATTTCAGGGTGCAGCTCCACAAATGACATCAAGTCAATAGGGGCTTCGAAAAGATAAACAGTGTCAACCGTATTGGCATTTCCTTTGATATAAACAAATCCGTTATCTGTATCATCATGAGGGACTATTCCTTTAAATCTTGTGCCTGAATATATACCCTGAACATCGGCTCCGCAAGGCTCGCCATTTTCATTCAGATGCAGAAAGATAGCATTTTCGTGCTTTGGAGCATCGTCGTTCTGACCGAATTGAGCATATCCCTGATACAATACTCCTTGATTTACAAAATCGCTTATTATTTTCGGGTCAAGCTGACGTTGATTGATAAGATATGCGAATACCTTCTTGCAGTTATCCGATTTTTCGGGCATAATAAATTCCCGATGTTCTTTCTGAGGTACAGTATTCTTGGGGACGAATTGCTTTACTTCCGCAGCATCACCAACAATAGACTGCATAGCATCCTTAAACGACATTCCCATTACTTTCTGGCAAAATGTCAACGGCCCTTTTCCGCCTTCAGGTGAACCGTCTGCCTTACTCTGAGAAAAAATTGTAAATAAGTTTTTCTGGGGATTTATGTACAATCCGCCGTAACCCTTAACGTGAATTTCCTTTCCCACTGTTTCACAATCAAATCCATGTGAACGCACAAACTCGACCAGGTCGGCATTTTTTGCCTGTTCAATTTGCTCGTCCGTATAGCGCTTGTATTCGCCCATTTTTCAACCTTCTTTCTTTATTCCCCAATGGGGAATTCTGTTATATAAGCTATCTGAAGAGTTGCTTTACTTACTTTGCTCATGCTCGTTATCATTGCGGCTTCTTTCAGCTGCTGTTTGCTCTACCTTAGTAGCCCAATTATTTATTTCTTTTAATTCGGCACAAAATTCCTTAGTGCTTTTACGTTCATCGGTGATTGCCTGACTTAATGAGTATGAAAGAAGTTCTTCATCATCAAACTCATCAGCAGTAGCTTCAAAATCAGCATGAGCTTTTAATATCTCATCTTTTTCTGTTTCAGAAAGTGACTGTAATTTTTCTGATACCTCTTTAGCCAGCGGGCAACATTCACTGACTATTTCGCTGATCACTTTATCCAGCTTAGTACTGTCAAATTCTTCACCAAATTTGCTGATATAAGTATCTCTTATGTCATTTTTTGCGGACATAAGTGTATCATACTGGTTTTGAGTAAGATATCCAAAGTCCTTACGCAAATTAAGCTGATATTCTATATTACTGGTGAGCGCTTCCTTGGCAGTAGATTGTGATTTTATACTGTTGTATATGTTTCTCGCTGCTTTGAGGTTGTCCCAGCCGTCAACCGAAACAGAATATTTCCCGGTAGTCTCATCTTTTATACCTGAAAAGTCTATGCCTGATTTTTTCAGGCTGTCAGTAAGAGAATCAATATGTTCGGCAGTTATTCCATTTATCCGCTTTTTATCGACAATATCTTTATATGAAATAGTGCCGAATATCTTATAATCCTTGTGAGGGGTATGTACTGATTTTTCACCCTGTTCAGCTGATTTTTCTCTCTGTGCGATGACCTTGTCCATAATGTCGGCAGTGGTAACGACCTTGTTTCTGCCCGTTTCCTTTGCGTTATAGACCAATTCATCAGCACACTTGAATTCTGCATCAAAAACAGCTCTTGCATTATCAGGCGTCATTTCTATTTCAGGAGCCATCTGATATACGCCCATAGAAATAGTTACACTTATATTCTTTTCCTGCCCATCAGCAGCTGTTACAGTGTGTTCGGAATTTTCTACGGAAATTCGCAGACGTTCTGCTATTTCGTAAGCCTTTTCAGGTTCGCAGTTAAGAATAAGTATCATTTCTTCACCGCCAAATCTGAAAGCACAATCAGAGCCGGTGCGTGTGCCTTCCTGAAGTATTGCTGCCACGTCTCTTAATACGGTGTCTCCTGCATCATGTCCATATGTATCATTTACGCTCTTAAAATGGTCAATATCGCACATTACAATGTTCACGGGAAGATTATCGTTTATTCTGCCGCAAATGGTATCAGCCGCATATTCATTGAGCCCCTGTCTGTTTTTGAGATGAGTAAGCTCATCGGTGATTCTGCCCTGATGCTCGAACTCCTTTTTCAATGCAAGTTCTATGGTATTGACTATCTGACTGTTAGGCTTGAAGAACTCAATTTCCTTTTCCGAAAGCCCATTTTCCTTTTCAGCGGTAATTACACCAAGAGCACCGCCATCAGATGATACTATAGGAATAATGGTTTTATCGCCTTCGGACATTATCCGCTTGTCATCAAATGCGGTTTTAAGTGTCTCTGCCGCCTGACCTTCCTGCCATTCACGATAATCGTTGCCCTGAGCAAAGAATTTGTCTGTGAATCTGTCATAACAGTAAAACGCTGCTTTGTCGCATTCGGTAATCTGCTTCGTGACGCTTTCAATTTCAGCCATAGTTTTGCTTAGATCCTGAGCCTCAGTCATAGCAGCCATAAACTTGTTTATCGTCTGCACCTGGTCTTCAAGGCTTGCAAACTTTTGCTCCATTTTCTGGAACTTTGCTTCAAATTCCCTACGAAGTTTGGCTTCAATCTGAGCCATCATTTCCTGTTCGTTCAACGTTATTTCCTCCTTTTTTTCTATTGGATACTTGACATTTTTCATTGAGTATGCTATACTATTATCAAAGCAGATAACTGAAGTCGTTTTGGATAATTGGTATCCTATAGTCGTGAACAGTTTATCTGTTTTTTCTTTGTTATAGGCAATAATTTTGTCAAGTTTCTTATTCAAATAGTTTTCTATGTTATTTTTTCCGTAAATACTTGATATTTTGTTTACTATGCTATCGGTACTTCTTAAATCTAATGCAATTGGAACAATAATGTTCTGATTGTCTTGATTTTTTATTTCAGTGATTACTGTAATAGTATTTGGGTAATTGCCCCTCATAACTAATATGGGATTTCTTATAAATTCAGGCAGTTTTTTTATTACCTCTATGGTAATGTTATGACCTGATGTATGATGAGCAGTTCTTGAATGTTCCGGTAAAATACTGTTTCGTATTACACTTTGATTCACAGTAAGTTCGTCAGTTTTCGCTCCAATCGCTTTAAGAAGATTTAATTTTCCTAATGATATGGTTTCAAAAACTTTCAAATTTCCATTGGTGTATAAATCAATTTTTTCTTGAAATGATAGATCATCAATATTATTTTGAATAATTTTCTCATTTTCAGAACGAGTTAATGGCATATCTGACCTTTCCAAATTCCCCATTGGGGAATTTTTTTATACTACATAGCATTTGTCATCAATTTTATAAACCTCATTCGGGTCACATTCTGTCTTGATAACATCATCAGCTATCGCATCAAGTGCCGCCTGAATACGTTCAATGTTCTGAGCAAGTGCTTCATAGCTGTCCTTGCTTACCGCATATTCAGCATCAGTGTTATATTTTTCCTTTTCTTCTTCCGATAATCTGTACAGTCCCTTATCTGCAAAGAATTTCGTAAGGAATATTTCTGTGGATTCTTCACCGTTAATTCCATAAATACATATCTCAGCATTTCTGTTAAAACCATAAATAAAAACTTTCATAAAATTTAACCTCCGTTTTTTTCAGATTCGGACTCTGAATTTGTATTCAATGATATTCCGGGCTTTCTGCCTGCTCTTGCCTGAAGTGCAGCAGCTTTAAGTGCCGCCTTTTCCTCTTTTTCTTTCTGAATGACCTCCATATTCTGTTCGGCAACAGCTTTCAGGTCATTAAGTGACTGAACAAGAGGATTATTTCTTTTATTTCTGAGCATTCGTGAATACTGCTCGGATATCATTCGTTCTGCATATTCCCTTTGACATGGTTCGATTTCATCAAGATATTTCTGTGGAATGGTAATTACTTTATTAACACGTCTTAGGCTTCCGTCACGGGAGCAAAGCTGAATTATGCTCCATATTTTATTGAAGTCAAACAACTGATTCCTGAATTCCGCATTGTTGATGACCTTAAAACTGCTTTCAGCATAAATATACAGCCTAATTTCATTCCCGTGAATGACCTCGATAACGGTTTTGTCGATAAGCTGACGTGTATTTTTATATTTATTCAGAGCTTTCAATGTTAGCTCATCATCTGTATAGATCTCGTCAATATCAAGCATAATTTCAGCTGAGTATTCCTCGTCAGCGTTAAGCGAAGATTGAACAAGCTCATTGTTTTCCACCGTATTAAAGGCGTAATCAAAGTAATTCACCCTATTTCCGCAGATGCTGCGCTTTTTCGTGTATGCTTTAATATTGAATGTAAGTTTTACCTTTTTCAGATATTTCTCATATTCGTCTATGTAATTCTCATCATAAGGGATATGATTATTGCAGGCATATTTTATAAACTCCCTGCCATACAGCAGATCATAGACATAGGAATAACACAGAAGAGCTTTATAGTCGATTACTATAGGAGCAGTTTCCGAGGAAACGTCATAGTTATCAGCAAGAGCTGCGGCAACATATTCAGGCTTTTCCACAAAAATACTGTCGCTGTTCTCGTCATAATACCCCATTTGCCCTCCAACTTCATTGATGAGCATAGCCATATCCTTATCACACTTTACAAATCCGTTCTCAATGTGAATATGACTGTTTGCAATAAGCTTTTCTGCCTGCTCAAAGGATAATGAGGAAAACTCATCAAATTTCTTGGAGTTTGCACAAAGTAAAATGATTTGCTCTAAGGTTTCATATGAAAGCTTCTCGGCTTCGTCCTTATCTTCATCAGCCCTTACCCTATCTTCAAGATTGATAACATCTGAAAGAAAATCGGTTTTATTGTGCAGCACCAGTTCTTTAAGAGTTGCCTCTCCGATAATTCCCATACCGAACAGCAAAATCAGCCTGTCATTCTGTTCGGAGTATTGTTGACGTAAAATCTTTCTTTTCAGATCATCAGATATCTTACGCTCACATTTTAATTCATCGGGAAGTTTGGCGTTGAAAACATCAACCATTATCGAATATCTGAAAAGCATTGTCTGCATATCTGCATCATCTGATATGTAATCACGATATTTTCCCAAAAAATCCCCTCCTTATTTTTAAATTGTAGGTTAATTTTTTTAGCTCAAATTAAGATAATTTAATACTGAGCAGCATAACCACTCAGTTATTCCTTGACAAGGTTTATATATTTTCCTGTATCCTTAAGCTTGTATTGTGCTGTTTCTGTTCCATCAAGGGTTTTCTTCTTTATTTTGGTATTGCCCTTTGCAAGCAGTTCCTCGGCATTTTTTGCTGATATTGAAATACCGTTGAATTTATCCTCTTTCCAAAGAGTAAAGCCACAGCCTTCCTTACCGCTTTCACAGTAAAAATTGAGCTTGCCTTCATAAACGTTTTTGCCGCATCGAGGGCATTTGCCTAATGATATTTTTTCAGCTTTTTCACGAACAAGGTTTATATATTTTCCCGTATCTTCTATTTTGTACGATGAAGTATATTCTTCGCCTTCTTTATTTACCGCCTTTAAAGGAACTGCCTCACCACCTAACAGTCTTTTTGCTCTTTCAGCGGTTATTTCACTTGTGACATTATTATTTTTCTTCCAAAGAGAGAAGCCGCACTCTCTGCCGCTTTCACAGTAAAAGTTAAGCTTACCTTCATAAACGTTTTTGCCGCATCGAGGGCATCTACCAAGCGAATTACGTTCGGGAGCATTGGGATTTATGTGTGATAAAGGTTTTCTTCCGCTGCTTTTTTCATAAATGACCGTTGTTTTTATAAAGGTCTTTACATCTGCTTCAAGCTGATCGGGCGATTTGCCTTTTGTCTGAATATCATCAAAATACTGTTCCCATTCCGCAGTACGTTCAACCGATTTAAGGTTGTCAGGGATTGATGCGATAAACTCTCGACCGAATGGTGTTGAGATCACCTGTTTACCTTTTCTTGATATGTAATCCGCAGCAATTAGGTCCTCTATAATTGCAGCTCTTGTTGCAGATGTGCCGATGCCTTTTCCGCTTACTGCTGCTTTAAGGCTTTTATCGTCAATTCGGTTATCAATGTTTTCCATAACGGAAATAAGTGTTGTATCAGTAAAGTGTTTTTTGGGCTGTGAAATACATTCCTTTAACGATAATTCGGCTGTAAAGCTGCTGCCCTCTTCATACTGACAGTTTGGAGAGTTATCATTTTCATTATTGGGATTGGGACAATACGCTTTCCACCCCATATAAACAGCTTTTCGGAATACAATGTCATATGTAATATCTTCACACCAAAACTCATATGATGTTTCCGTATATCTGTATTTTGCATCCACTCCCATAAGCAGACGATTGATTATAATGTCAAGTACCTTGCGTTCATTTTCTGAAAGATTGTTTTCCTGAGCAGCATTGAGCGTCGGAAGTAAAGCGTGGTGGTCGCTTATTTTGGTATTATCAACTATTCTGCTGTCAAGATTAAGCCCATTATTCAACAGGCTTCTTGCTCTGTCAGCATATTTTCCTGATTCACTGATAAGCTTTACGAATTTTTCCACTTCGGGTATAAGATCATCTGAAATGTATCTGCTGTCTGTTCTTGGGTATGTAATGAGCTTTTTTTCGTAAAGTTTCTGCGAAATCTCAAGCGTTTCGGCAGCAGTAAGCCCAATCAAATCATTTGCGTCCATCTGTAACGCAGCAAGGTTGTAAAGCTCGGGGCGATTTTCCGTTTTTTCCTTTGTTTCTGCTCTTATAACATTTACCAGTTTTCCTGTACTGTTGTGCAGTGCTTCTTCAGCCGCAGACTTATCACTGAATGCTTCCCGTGATACAGCACCATTTGAAAGAACGAGCTTATAGCTTGTTTCGGAAGTGAACCTATCAATCTCTTCATCTCTCTGAACAATGATACTGAGCAGCGGTGTTTTTACTCTGCCTATCTTATGGCTGTATTTATCCATAATTCCATACAGACGTGATAAATTCATACCGATATACCAATCAAGTCTCTCTCGGGTCAGAGCAGCTGTGTACATATTGTCATAATCTGACATGGGTCTGAGTGAATTAAGTCCTGCTCTTATAGCTTCATCGGTAACTGAATTGCACCAAAGCCTTTTGACAGGCTTTGTACAGTTGTTGGCAGTATAGATATGTCTGAAAATAAGTTCTCCCTCACGCCCTGCATCGGTTGCACAGATTATCTCTGAAACATCTTCCCTTGACATAAGCGCAGCCAACATATTCCGCAATCCCTGCTTATCATCGGTTTCGTGTACGGTAAGCTCAGGAAAGAAAGGTAAAGTGTCCATATTCCATTCCTTATACCCATAATCCTCGGGCATACCTACACCGTAAAGATGTCCTGCGGCATTGGCTACATAATAGCCATTTCCTTCATAGCAAAAATTCTTGCTTCCTTTTGCATATACTTTTTCCCTTGCGCCGACTGTATGTGCTATTGCCTCAGCAACGCTCGGCTTTTCCGCAACTATCAATTTATGTACAGACATTTTCTTCCTCCTGTTATTTACGTTTATTAAGGAAATTGTGTTCCTTACATTTAACGACAGCAAGTGCAACAACTGCTCCTGCAAGACCTATGATATTGGTTGTTCCTATATGAAATCCGTGTTCCTTATCAGTATCAGCAGCATCTTTATTTTCAGATACATCTGCTAACTGTTCAGATGAAGATGTGGTTTCTAACGGCGTATTTTCTGCATCTCCACCATGTAAGGCGGAAGCCCTGGGAACTATAATTATTGCTAAAGTTAAAATAACTGCCAACAGCTTTATGTAAAGCTTTGAGTGTTTTATTGGTGCTTTCACTTTGTATTTTCCTTTCCGTATTTTAGAAGTTCTTAATTTTATATTACGGCACCAAACCATCAGGAACGATTGTTACAGTATAGACGTCAGCAGCACTATATTTGCTGTAGCCGTTATCATTGACGGAAAGTATCAGATAGTTTTTTGTAGCTGCTCTATATTCATACTTTGATTTTTGCACGCCATTCTCCATGTAAGTTGTATATGTCATAAGCGTACCAACGTCAATGGATAATCCCATATCGGATGTAGTGCCTGCACAGCGTATATATTTATCATTACGCACATCGTATTCGTAAACTATATACGAATTTGCCTCCTTGACTTTATTCCACGCCAACCGTATGTAATAATGCTGATTTGGGTCGGTTGTTCCATCGTCATTAACATAATAGTCCTTATAAACAGTGTGATGTATATTTTGGGGAATGGCAGGTCTAGGTCCATGTTGAGCCTCATATAGTGCTTCCAGTCTGCGCTGTGCAACTAAGGATGTTTCATAATCGTCAATCTTAGTGCTTGTACCGCCCAATACATTTGAGATATATTCTTTGTATGCGTTATAAATATCCGCTTTTTCTCCCGATATTCCAAGCTTATCTTTCACGAATGAAATATCTCCATGGTCGTTATCATAAATATATTCCCAGTTAGTGACCTTACCTGTAAGTATTTGATGAGTCTTATTGCAGCTATACGCAAAGCCTCCCGGAACATTCTCACGATGACAGTCACGTTCAGGGCATTTTCCAAATTGAAAGCTGTAATCAAATGAATATATCTGCTGTAGGACAACATCAAGATCGCTCTCATTTATATTGAAATCATAGCTTGAAGAGTCAAAGCCCGCTGCTGTAATATCTTCCCATTTTTTTATAGCAGTCATAGCAATAATGGACTCCACATCACAGTAATCAGATAATTTTATATACCTTTCAGTTACTTGATTAAGCGCCCATATGTGATTGTCTATGCGGCTTAGTGTTGTCGGATCTTCGGCAGGCGGATTTGGTGTACACCCTTTGGAAACAACAGTGAAATCTTTAAATTCCGTTGTGGTGTTTGGATTTGCTCCATCGCCGTTATTCATTTCCTTAAACGCTCTGGCATATAGTTCAGCATATTCTGCTACCCATTCCGTAGCAGGAGCCTGCCGTACTAACACTGCACCATTATATTGATGTATAACCATGTCAGTAATATCCATACCACTATAAAGCGTAGGAACATCAAGCGTATAATGGGATTGAAAATATGGAGTACGTTCTGTAGCCTTGCCGTCATAGCCCAATGACCACTTATTAAGCATTTCTTCGAGAGGAAAAGTAGCGTCCATAATGGTATAGGTCATTTCAGCGTTTTCAGGTGTTGTTTTATATATACCGTCAGGATAATTTTTATAATAACTCTCAGTGTATATTGGCGTGGTAACTTCTTTTGGGTCTGAAACTCCTCCAATTCCAACGATTACTTTTTTTGAGGAAATTACATACACTTTATCCTGATACAAATGTGACATAGTAATTTTGGGGTTATTATAATCATATTCATCAGGCTCAAAGCCACCATATTGAAAATCTACGACTTCCAGTATTTCAAGCTGTTTTTTATCAAAATACTGCTGTATATATTTGATATATCCCTCAAGTATTTCTTTCTGTTCCTTAAGTTCTACTATCTCATAATCTCCGGTCGTATCGTTATATAATTCTGATGTATGAGGTGACATCCATGCAAAAAGTGCAACAAGCAGCACTACCACAACAATAATGCAGATTATAGGAACAAACAAGCTTCCGGCTGCAGCAATAATCACTGACGATGATTTAGCCAAAGATGCTGCCTTGGCTAAATTCTTTTCAGATTTTATAATCGCCTTTATTCTTTGAACTGCATTATTGCCTTCTGATGTTATTCCATGTTCTGCCTTATAGATATTTATTTTAATTTGTCGCTGCGCCTGTTCCTTTCTCAGTTGGTCTGCTCTTAAAGCAGCTTGTTTTTGCTTGCTTCTGAGCTTTTCACGCTTTCTTTCAATATTTTTTTGGTAGTGGTCATCAAGTCCGTTTTTTATGCCTTTAGTTACTTTTTGAGTAACATAATATTTGGGTACTGATTCTATTGCGGCAGATGTCGCAGAGCCAACGCTATCCTGAGAATTTACACTTGTTGCAATATTAGCGGCAGCACTGGAAATATGTTCTATTTTCTCAATAGCTTTATGCTTCAGAGCAGCATTCGCAATAATTTTTTTTGCTGCAATTTCTGCGGGTACAGCTGCAAGGGAAGCAACTGCTTCACCTGTATTGGTCTTATTTACAGCCTTTGCGACATTTGAGCCAATTTCAATAACATTTTCAACGCCACTTATAATATCAGATGGTAACACAGCAGCATTCTTAACAAGCTTTTTTTGAGCTTCCTGATATTTGAATACCTTATAATATTGCTTACCTATGGCTGTGTCAAGTTTTATGTATTCTTTATCAGTATTCTGAGCTGCCCTTCTGAAACGATTCTGTGCTTTACTGTCGGGCTTAATAAGATAAGCCATTTCTTTTTGATGTGAATCCAGATAAAAAACCTTTTTTCGGGATTTCAACATCTTTTCTTTTTTTTCTGAGAGGTTTCCAAAATTTTTATTTGATATCTTATTTGGGTTTTCGCTTTTTAAAACATCTCTTTTCAGCTTTTTTTCAAGTTGTAATGCGACCTCCTGGGATTTGATTTTGGGTTGAGCTGCGGTTTTTTCTTCTGATAATACCGCAGCTTGCTGTTTATAGCTTTCGATATTAACTTGTACATCGGATTTGATTTTTTTATTGATCTCGGCAGCTGTTTGCTGATAATTTGAATGATTTTCATTACTTTCTTCTGTAGAAAAATTTGATGAAGCTGAGGAAGCATTCTGTTTCACTCTTTTCATAGCACGTTTCTGCTTTTCAGGCATCATTTTTACCCTGTATATTTTCCTTGCACGCTCATTTTTATCAATAAGGTGGATCCTATCCATATATTCAAGTTCCTTTCTTTATTGCTTATTCTTTTCCATAAGAGCCTGCGTCTCAGAGAACGATGTGGACATTGATTTGTAAAGCTTAGTATCCTTAGGAAATTTATCCCAAAAAGGAATTTTATCCTTGCTGCCAAGAACCATAAGACCCTCACCTGCACCAATGTTATTAACATAAAACAGTTCATTATCCGTAAAATGTAATGTTTCCTGCAACTTTATACTGTCAGCAGGAGATTGCTTTAAAAGCATCAAATATTCGGAATTTGACAGCATTGTACGGCAGTCATCATCTCTGAGCAGATCTTCAACGTTCTGCGTAATTCCCGTAAGTACGCCGCCGTATTTTCTTGCACGCTTATATAAGTCCCTGATAAACTGGAGACAATAAGGATCTCGGAAGAGTACGTGAATTTCATCAATATAAATCCAGGTAGGGACGCCTTTGTCTCTATTTGCCGAAAGGCGATTCCATACATTGTCCAGCACTAAGAGCATAGCCTGTGTCTTGAGCACACCGGACAAGTCCTTAATATCATAAGAAATAAGGCGGTTATCTGCTTCGATATTTGTCTGATTGTTGAAATACTTGGCAGATCCGTCAACGTACATTTCAAGTGTAATCAAGAGATCCTGCTGCATTTTCTTATCAACATCGGTCTCAGCTGCCATAACATCTCTGAACATACCAAGAGTGGGCATATCATTTTTATCCAGTGTTTGAAGATAATTTGATTTGATATATGTCAAACGTACACAACGGTCAATAAATGATACTTCTTGTGGTGTCAGTGCACGATTGGGGTTCATAACAGATATAAATGATGTGATAAGCTGACATTTGTTTAGTATTACGTCATCGTCTTCATCTTCCAGTAATGCTATATCAAAATCGAATGGATTCACATAATTGGTAGATCCTGTAGATATTTTTATTGATGTGCCGCCAAACATATTTACAATAGACGGATATTCTCGCTCAGGGTCAATGATTATTATATTTGCCCTGGGATCTGTTAAAAAAACCGCAACCATTTCACGCTTAGCTGCAAACGATTTTCCTGAGCCCGGGCAGCCTAAAATAAATCCGGCAGGATTTATAAGTGATTCTATACGTTTAAATGATATAAGGTTGTTTGAAAGCTTATTCAAGCCATAGTAAATACCGCTTTCCTGCTGCACTTCCTTAACGTTAAAAGGTACAAATATACCTATACTTTCAGTAGGCAGTGTTCTGCTCCATTCAAATTTACGCTGTGTTCCGATAGGCAGAACATCACACATTCCATCTTCCTGCTGCCACTTCATTTCTCCATATAAGCAGCTATTTCTTTTCAGCGCTGAATCAACTATCTCCATATTTGTTTTAAGCTGCTCATAATCCTTTGCCATAACCATTATGATAGTTGATATACTGAAAAGCTTCTGATCATTTACAGTAAGCATATCATATAGTTCCTTGTAGCTTTCAATCTGATTGCGAATTTTTACAGGCATAGTTGATGAGAAATTTCCTGCTTTGGCAGCAGCACTTTCCCTTTGTGCCATATTGGTCTCAATCGCAGTTATCTGTCGCTGTACAAGCTTTCTTGCGGCGGCAATATCGTGTGCAAAAATATTTGTTGTAACAAGCATCTGAATGTTTGAAGCTACTAAATCATTTAGTATATTATCATTTGCAGTAGAGGGATATTCCTTAATGAATACGCATTTGGCATAAAATTCTCCAAACATAAAATAATCGGACTTAAACTCGAAATAGTCAGGCGCACAGTAAACCTTATCCAGTCCTTTATCAATATCCGCCTTAGTAAGTGTTGGAATCGCAACATCTGCACCAACAAAAACATTTTTAAGGAGTTCAATACGCTCCTGATTTGAAAGGGGACGAAGATTTGTATTTCCAATGCGTTCAAAACTATTTTTAGTTTCAAGGTCAATAGTATTGAACTTACGCTGTGCAACTTCGTGATCCGGAGCTTTTATCGTCATGGTAATGTATATTTGCTTTCTGATAGCATTTTGACCCTTTGAAAGATTTTCATGGAGCACTTTTTCATTGTACTCCATTCTTATGTCATCATAGCCGTCATTTGCCTGCTTAACAAGTATCTTATTTTCATAGTCCTTGATATTGATAGTGCTGTTCCATACAGATATCTGACAGTCAATCGTGTCATCAAGAGTATTGAGAAATGTGCAATAATTTTCCAGCATATCATTCTGCTGCACTTCATCGCCCATATTGTAGTTTATATCATCAATGGTGTACACCTTTGAATACAAGTGGTCGGAGAGCAGCCATATATCATTGTCGAGGATTTTTTTATATGGTATAGTTTCAGCCACAGTTCGTGATATTTTTAGTTTTTTCTTTCCGCCTGCCTGTTCTTTTTCTTTTTTGGCTTTAGCCTTTTTTATAGCATTGCGTTCATTTATACGAGCCTTGTCTCTTTCCTTAGCGTTTTTCGGCTCATATTCCGGTGAATGCTTTTTTGCGTTTGATTTATGTAATAATACTAATGCAGCTGTTACTGCTACCGCCAGTGCAAAATACGTAACAATATTTGTATTGTCAAAATAATCAGTAACAAGAGCTTCATTATCAACAGTTGATTCTGCATACGTTTCAGAACGACTGACAGAAGGCATTTCGATTACTGTTGTTTCTGCCGGAAGAGTTTGAATTATTGTATCCGTCGGTTCGGATATCATATTAGAAATAACTGTTTCAACACCAAGTGTTTTTTCGGAGATATCATCTGTGGACTTCTGAGTGCTGACAGTAGCATTTTCTTTTTCCTCAGATTCAGATCTTGTAACAATTTCTGATATCTCACTTGATATATCAGAAGAAGTGGTTGAGGAAGCGGTTGTAATAATCTCGGGGGTTTCCATTTTTTTACCTCTTTTCTCTGTTCCTTTTATTCTTTTTCAGCTCTTCCAATCGTTCTCTTGATAATTCAGAAAATTCAATATCAATAAGAGCTTCATGCAATTCAACCTCAGAAGGCTTATATTTTATTTTTCTCTTTTGAGATTCTATATAGTATTTTATAGCTTTCTTTCCGATTACTTCGATTGGCATATCATTGTAATTAAACCAACCGATAGCAGCGAGAGGTACTACTTCAATCAAAATGATCCAACCAACAGTATCTTGAGAAAAGTATCTGCCTCCAAATATGCCGGTTGGGATAGCTAAGGCTAATATTCCCGCTCCACATATAAGTTGTCTTACTGTCAAGCCAAAGAAGAATTTTTCCTTAAATGAAGTTATTTCTGCCGGAATTTTTCGTTTCATAACACCCATTTGCATTATCCTCCATTAAGCTCCAAACATACGTTTAGTTAAATCTCCTGATTTTTTTATTGTAATGCAAAGTACAGCAAGGCTCAGGACGGGAGATAAAAATTTGAACATAATTCCGAATGCACCTACATTAGCAATTTTATCGGATAAATCCCTACTTACAATAAATTTATCTGCAAATTTAACATATACTGTAAATATAGCTCCTATTACGGTCGTCTGTAGGCAAACAGCTGCATATGATTTTATAAATGATATGCCTGTGGAACGAGCTGTTGAGTTACACAATGTGGAAATGGCAATAGGTCCTATTGCTTGATGTATTCCAATTTCAAATACAATTCCCATGATTTCTATTGTAAGCATTATAAGCAGAGCAGAAACCACCAGAGTCACTATCAACAAGACTATACATGAAAAAATGTAACCTTCTCCCAATAAACCTTTGTTTGGAGTAATAGCAGCGTCTGTGATTGTTTCCATGTTACCGCTTATTTTTGCAAATCCCTCGTTAATACTTACTACGCCAAGACTTTTGAATAAATCATAAATGCCACCTATAATATTTGATGAGTTTTCAATTATAATTTTGGCAAATAAAACTTTTATCCACAGCCGTATGGCATCTTCTATGCGTTCAAAGCGGAATTCTGATATCAATGATATCATTTCCATTGCAAGGAAAAGTCCTGCAAGAGATAAAGCAGCAGATTCTATTCCTGTTGTAACAACATTGGCATCATATATATTTATTTCAAGTATGCTTAAAATAATTTTTCTAAAGCTGTCAATGATAGAACTTATTAAGTCAGCATAAGCCAAGGCATTGTCTTTAAATATTTCCATAAATTAACCTCATTAACTTATAGCGCAGGCAACAAATTTTGCCTGCGCTGAAAATAAAAAAATCATCAGAACGATACTGCCGCACCGATAGCTGCAACTATTGCGCCGCCGATCATACACTGCATTCCTCTTGTCTTACCTGTTGCATCATCGTCCTTAAAACCGATACCGAGCTGAATGCCGCCAACAACAACAAGCAGACCGCCGAGACGGGGAATCCATGTCTGAAGCAAGCCAATGATGGTGCTGATGGTGCCTTCTGCTCCCTTTCCCGAATCAGCAAATACAGTCACTGCTGTGATTGACAATGCGAGAGGCAATGTTACAAGAATCTTACCCATTCTTTTGGTCATAAGCTTTCCAACACAGTTTGTTACCTTGACCATAGCCTTTGCCCCTGCTGTTGTTGCAGCATCTTCCATTTTCTTAATTCTGTTCATTTTGAACAACCTCCTCAGAATTTTATGTATATCAATCGCTTTCACGATGATATCTGAAATAAAAAAAGGACTAAGCAATCACAATAATGTGATTGCTTAGTCCCGATGACTGTTCCATATACCCGATTGTATATGCCGTTAATTAAGTTTTATATGAGATTTTACCGATAATCTCTGTTCAATTATCTCAATTTCTCCTTTGTTCTTTCTGTATTTTATCAGCACGTCATTTTCTTTTATGAGAATGGCGTTTATCGCCTTTATCGCATCAGGGGTAAGAGTAATTTTAGAGACTTCTGTATTAGTTTGAATCATATATTCACTCCCATTTTTATTCCCCATTGGGGAACTATGCTGTCATATTTGAATAAATTCCCGAAACATTCCTGAAAATATCGTTTATTTCAGGCGCAACACCCTTATCTATTTCTGATATCGGAACTATTATTTCGCTATCAGATGAAATAAGGTTGATCGTCACGTTAAATCCGTCATTGTCAAATATATCGTTATCATCAATATACTCAGACAAATCGAGGATTTCAGGTTCTTCAGCTGTATGTATCTCCTGTTCAAGATAAAACGAGTTTCTTTCGGAGCTTGCATCTTTGAGCATATTATATCGTGGGTGATTTACAATATCATATTTGCCTGTTCTGAACGGACGCAAACCTCTGATTAAAACAAGACATTCATCATTTGGCATTGTGGCTAATTCATCAAGTGTCATTAAGTCTCGACCCATAATGCCATCGTTATATGATGTAGAACCTTGCTTTGACTTGGTTTTGTTTATGTTCATTGTATCAATAGTTTCCTTGCCCAGTTCTTTCATAATATACTCATTATTGGTTTGGTCTTTACCGCCAAGGAAAATAGTTGTATCACAGTTACCGGGGATTTCTTCCCAGGATTTCTCATAAAGCCTTTTAAGCTGTGAGAGGTTCTGCAAGATTATCTGAGCTGATATTTCAAACTTTCGGCAGGTAGCCAGTATTTTTTCAAAGTCGGGAATTTTTCCCGTATTTGCAAATTCATCGAGGATAAATCTGACGTGATACGGCAAACGTCCGTGATACTTTGATATTGCACGGCTGTAAAGGCTGTCGAATAGCTGACTATACATCATTGCCGCAAGAAAAGTATAAGTATTATCGGTTGAAGGAATAATAATAAACAACGCTGTTTTCCTGTCACCAATGGTATCAAGCCCTATGTTGTCCATACACGTCAAATTGCGGACTTTTTCAAGCTTGAAGCATTGGAGCCTTGTTGTAGTCGATATAAGGATCGACTGCATTGTTTTGCCTGCTGCCTGCTTAAACTCATCATAATACTGAACAGATAGTGCATTAGGTGCTTCTTCTTTTCGTTTATCAAAAATCAAGTCAAGCTCGGATTTTTCCTCTTCCTTGCCCTCAATGACCTTTGCTTTGTGTATGAGATCGAGAACATTTGAAAAATTCTGCTGTTCCTCGGAAGCAGTCTCCACAAGAAGAAAACATATTGCAGAAAGAAGCATCTGTGTACAATCTTCCCAGAACTGTTCGCCTCCCTGACCATCGCCTTTGGTATTCATCATAAATGTCTTTATCATTTTTATAATGGCATTTTCATCAATGTTGCCGTTATAATCCTTAATATAGTGAAAAGGATTATAATTACAGCTATATTCCATATGGTATATATTAAATATCTTGACTTCGTAGCCCATTCTTTCAAGCATTTTACCGCAGGATTCAACCAGTTCGGCAGATGGATCGGTAACAACATATGAAGTATTGCATTGCATCAAATTCGGCTTTACAAAAAAACGTGATTTTCCTGTTCCTGTACCTCCGAGAATAAGGGTGTTCAGGTTAAGCATTGGCTTTATCTTTTCAGCTGCCTTTTTCTTCTTTGCCACATCTGCAATGGACATTACTTCATTTTCCGTTACATCATTGCCGGAGATACAAAAGAAAATATCATTTTTATAAGCATACTCTGCTGCGTAGCTTCCCTCTGCACCAATCATATTCATTAAAAAGCATTTCTCAAAAGCAAATTTGCCGATATTTTTAAGACACCTGCCTACAGAAATGTTTTCCAACTTGCTGCATTCCTCAAATGCTGACTCCCCAATAGACACGACATATTCAGCTGACACGTTTTCAAGTCTTTTACAGCCAAAGAATGCTGCCTTGTCTATGTGAGTACAATTAGAGGGCAAAATCACGTTCTTTACAGTATCATTCAACGCAAAGACAAATTTTCCTATTGCTTTAACATTGTCTGGGATTTCAATGGTTTCCGAAAAAACATTACAGCGTATCAGTCTGCCGTTTTTTATTTCGTATGCTGCGCTCATTACATTCACTCCTTGTCATTCCCCAGTGGGGAATTTTCAAGCTGATAAGCTTCTATGCTTTTTTTCAGTTTAGAAAGTCTGATTTCGTTCCGCTTTTTATCCTGCTCTTTTTTCTGTTCAGCAGCCTTTCGCTTCTTGGGAGGTAACGCATTGATGTCCCGTTTTTTTCTGTCAACTACAAGAAAAACATCATCAGCAAGAATGACATTATTGTAAAAATCATTTATGTCTCCGACAATCAGCTTTTCTTTATCCGTTCCCCATCGAGCCGAACCGTGTTCCTCACCCTTACGATGAAATCGTTTCGGGGTTTTGGATATTTGATATGCAAAGATAAGAAGTCCTGCCATTCCACCATATAATCCGCCTTTCTTGGCAATACCGTTATCTGACAAAGCTGATGTAATAGCTAAAAGGAAGCTATTGAAGTTCATATAGTCCTCGGAACGGTTTAATGCTTTTTGAAAATTGACCTCGCCTTTCATATTTGCTGTCTCCTGTAAAACATAACCACCCCATATGCCAACAGCAGCAAGTATAACAGCAATTACAGCATATATTACAAGATCCGATGCCCTTTTCTTTTGGGGAAATCCTTTTTTATTTTCCGACATAGCTTATCTCCTGTCAAATTCGGCTGAAACAGTCTTTTCCGCTGCTTTGGCTTTTTTCTCGGCATTGATATTTTCATAAGCTGTTTTCGCAGCTTTTTTAATTTCATTGAGGGTTTGACCCTTTTCTTTTTTTCCGGCTGCTTTATCTGCTGCTTTAACAGAACGATCAAGGCTGTCTCTGAGCTTTTCAGCATCTTTTTCGGTAATTCCAAATGTGGAGCAGATTTTATTAACATCAATTTTACTTTGCTCTGCCAATAAAGTATCATTGCCTTTGGATATCTTTATGTAATCAGAAGATACTCTTGAAACTTCAAATCCCGTTTTAGTAATATCGCTTACAGCCTTTGATATGAGCTGCTCCTTTTCCATACAATTTAAAATTTCAGCAACAGATGCAGAATCCTTCATTTGGAATTCATTGCGCAGAGCTTTTTCAATTTCGGAACGTGTAGTTTCGTTGCTTATATCAGCATATTTTATGGATATTTCATCTTTATCGGATATTTCCTGCTTTATAAGTACAAATCCCTGTCCGTCTGAATTAAATTTGAAAGCTCCGATTTCCGCATTTTGTGTCTCAAAGCTCTTGGCTTCAACGCTTTCACGCTCAAGAACAGCACCGCCTGCTGTGTATGTCTTTTGTGTCTCAGAAGCGATAACATTTATTTGAAGCCTGTCATATCCCATTTTTGATAACGCTTCCTTCAAACGATTTTCCTGTGCCGGAACAAGAATATACTTATCGGTACGCTTATCGTAAATGCAGCATTTCTTCCCCAGCGTATCTTTATATCCATCAACAATCTCGGCTGATTTTATTTGTTTTGCAAGCTTATACTGCGTTAAAACATCAGCAGAAATATCATTGAATTTGGCGTTTTCATTATGTGCCGAATACTTGAAAACATCTTTAAATTCTTGTGGCAAAGCCTTGTTTATATCAGCAAGAATCTTTTCAGCAGCAAACTTGCTGAATCCCTGTTCCAGGAGGTTACTTCTGATTATATCAGCGTTTTCAATGCCAATGCTGATAAGCTTGTTGTCTTTGGAATTATAAAGCTCTATGCGATCAAGAGAATCATTGTTGTAATGAGAAATGCTTGTGTTTTTATCAGCGGTTCTGCTTTTGGTATTATACTTTGCTGCAAGCTCTTTGCCTGATAGCTCGGATTTCAGATTGCCGTCTTTATCAAAGATCTGATATGTTTTATCATAATCAATTTTTGTGGATATTGTTTTATCGCCGTCAAGAAGCTTTGAATCTTCTTTTGAAATTTTGATATAATCCTCGCCTGCGGTATTAGGTACCTTTGTAAAATATTCGGAAGCATTTTCATTGATAAGAAGCTTTTCCTTATTTACTGTAATAGTATTATCAACAACAGTAATGAGATAATCCTGAGACATCTCAATATCCTTTGAAAAGCTTTCGGAACAGGACTGTACTCGACTTTCGGCAGAGTTAGGATATTTTACAGCAATATTGCCGTTTTCATCTTTGAGCAGTTCCACTTCTGGAACATTAGATTTAATGTATTGCGCCAGTTCTTCGTTTACAGTGATTACCGTTTCATCAAGCTTGTTTATGTATTCAAATGGCAATGTCTGTTCAAAAGATGTTATTTCTATATTTTTGAGTTCCTCTTTGAGCTTTTTCACTTCCTGGAGTGCAGCTTTATATTGACCTTCATATTCCGATGCAACTATGTTCATATAGCCATTTTCGGTTTTAAAGCTCACTGCGGGAATATCGTGATATTCAAGAACATCTTTTACAAGTGAAATATCCGCTTCACTGATAAGCTCATCTCCATTATGAACAGCAAGTGATTGTGGATTTTGTGTAAGCTGTAATTTTGTAGCTTCTTCCAAAGCACCTTTCATCTGATCAAAATACTTTTCAGGAACAATGACAGAAGCACTATTACCGTCATTGCTCATTACCCAATATTTTGCACCTATCTGCTTAGCGATTTCGTTTAAGCCGTCAAGCTGCTTTTTATCAATTTCAATACGGTGCATCTTATCGCCTGAATTGAGCATTTTTGTATATTCGGACTTTTTCATCTCGCCAAATTTGATCTTCGGCTGCTTAGTTTCCTTTGTGCTGCCCTGAGATCTGCCATACTGACGTTCTCTCTGCATTCTAATTATTTCCAATATTATCTGCATAAGCTTTTCGAGCAACGCTGTTGTACTGTTTACTGCATCTTCACCTATCATTTAGTTATCCTCCATTGTTAAATAATCTGCAACAGCAATAATATCTGCATCAGTGCACCCATAAGCATAAGGAGCAACGTTTATCATAGTAGAAATTGCCCTGTCTGTTGTTTCTGCCTCATTCCAGGCATTCGGAATTGTAAGCGGAATAACTGCACGTATGCCGATTCCGTTTACAGTGAACTGTGCGGATTTTTCTTCATCGTTATAAGAGCTGTATAAATAGTTGTCATCTGTATATGTATTAAGTATGTCTCTCCTTTTTATTCTAAGTCTATCTGAAACACTGCTGCTATACGATATTTCACCATCATAGCTTACTTCGAGCAGATGTGTTTTCATCACATTAACACGATTTTCTCCATTAAATTCTCCGAATATTTCAGTTTCCTTATCAGAATATGTTACTGTATTATTGTTGTGCTTTGTCTCATAATCTATAGATGAAGGAATATATCCCCAGTTATAATATAACTGCTCCCTGGTTATTGATAGAGTTTGACAAAGCTCCTCAACCGTAATACCCATTCTGGCAGAATATATATCCATCAACTTATTTGGGTCAATACGAATAAGATATATATCTTTGCAATCTATATCTCGGTTAATGTTTATTTCGGGATTATAAAACACCTGCCACATCTCGGCAGAAAGAAAATAATCTTTATCCAATCCAAGTGTTCGGGCATAATACTGATAGTTTGTAATATCGGAAAAATTTTCAGAATCAGTTATATATTCCGCAAACCATTTTGCAACCAACTTATCGCTTTCTGTAAAATCATATTCAGTCGGTAAATCGGCTCCTTCAGATTTAGATTGAATTGCTTCTGATGATATTTGCGATTGTCCGGATACATTTCCGTTATTGCCAATACAAGCGGTAAATGTTATCATGACACCACATATGCAAGCAACTAACTTTATTTTCATGGCTTTTTTCCTCCAAATTTATGTATTTATATTATATCATATATAAAGAAAAGTGAAATCAGACCAAAAACTTTAATAAGATACAAAATTGGAAAAATTCGGACAAAAAATGCCCCAAAAGTCATGATTTTTAAATTTGTAAAAATTATGTAAATAAATCACTAACATATTGAATTAAGCAATAAAAAAACCTGCCACACATTACACTGTGCAGCAGGTTATGAAAGGAACTTAATTTACATCATAAACAGCATCATAAGTATCTTGATAAAAGCTCATTACCTCGTTTATCTTATCTTCAAAAGCAGCTTCGTCTTTACAAAAATATATCAGCTGGCTGTCTGATGAGTTGATATCATTTTCAAAATGTGTTTTGACAGTCATCGAATGATTATCCGTATATAGAGAAGCGATATTTACAACCGCAATTCCTGTCCAATGAGCTATATCTCCATAATCATATGCTGAATCAGGATTATCAACATATATACCATCTATTTTTTCACATTCAAAATCCAATTTATAAAAAATATAGTAGTAATTGGGAACTAATTTGTTGTCTTTCAAATATAGCTTTTTGTCATAAACTTCAAATGATCTTTCTTTTATCTGCCATTCTATTGGAACAGATTCCGATAGGTCATCAAATATCTTACCTATTCCGCACTCTTTTTCCCAGTAACCGTTTAAAAAACCGTTTTCCATAAAATTGTCTATTTCTGAAAAATCATATCCATCCGGAGTTTCTATAAATCCTCCAAGCTCCGCAACAGTATATTCCTTTTCAGTAGCAGACAATTCAAGATTGTTTTCCTGCAAATCTTTTGGGGTGCATCGAGCCGAAATGGATATTATATCGCCGTTTGAAAGTTTGTTTGCATTCGGAGAATCACAATGAAACCGTACATTATCCCGAATGAAAGCATTATCACCGATGTATTCCATTTCAACTGTTCCATTGCCGTTATCGCCATTAAAAACAACATTTAAGCCATCAAACGGGTCAATAGATGTAAGTGCCTTATCGGCATTTTCAACCGATGTAACGGATTCTGTGTTCTCAACAGGAATCGTAGTCTCTGCAGTATCATTATTTTTGCCGCAGCCTGTAGAAAATACCGTGAGCATAATTGCGGCGATTGCGAATATAATTTTGTTCTTCTTCATAGGAAAATACTCCTTATCTGTTTTTATCATAGTTGTTATCTAAAAGTGCGATTTGATGAAAAGCTGTCATTTTGAGCTATATTTGTATTATATCACGATATTTTGAATATGTCAACCGATGTGGGGAATCGAAGAGGCATATTGCTCAAGACTTGTTATCCTCCGTATCCTCAGATTTTTCTTCAATTTCTTCACCGTATTTTTCCATCATATCGGATACTTCTGTATCAAGCACATTATTTGCAAAATACTGTTCCAAAGCCGCAGAAATCACTTCATTGATATGCTCATTGCTGTCATTATCAGTAAAAAATTTACTGAACGTTTCCGAAGAGAGTTTATATGTTCGCTGCTTTGACGGCTTTTTATTATTACGCTCCATACCCTTGATAGCAAGTTCAGCAGCTCTTTGTGTGCCGTCAAAGCCCTCAAAAAGTTCACGCAGCTTTTCCGCAAGTTTCATATCAATTTTTACGGAATCCTGCCAAGTGTTATCAATAACCACACTATCATTATATGCTTCACGAATTGCCGCAAGAGCCTCTTTAGAGGATATATATGAAAGTTCAACCGCAGCTCTTACAGAAAGCTTCAATGAATCAACCGCAACGGTATATTTATTGTCAGCGGTTAAGAGCTTATTGACACGGATAAGACGTGCAACCGTATTTTTTGAAAGGCTGTATTCTTCTCCCACACGGGCAAGCTTACTGTCATTTTTGGTTTCTTCTGCTCCTGCTTCCATTGCTCCCAGTTCATCGTGTATTGCTTTAATCTTGTTTTCATTAAACATCTTGGAGTGACGGAGAGCAACGACAGCCGCCTGTTCTGATATGTGCAGATCCTTGAAACCTCGCTGCATAAGATTGGTTTCAATAACATACATCTCGGCATCTTCATCACTAAGATTGGTTTTTACAACAGCAGGAACGGTTGTTAGCCCGGCAAGCTTTGCAGCATTGGTGCGGTTATGTCCTGCCAAAATCTCATACTTTCCTGACGCATCACGCACTATAATAGGAGTAAGTATGCCATTGCTTTTAACGGACTGCACCATATCGTCAAGTCTTTCGCCCGTATAAAGTGTAAATGGATGTTTGCCGTAGGGGACAAGCAAATCAATGGGAATTTCCTGTACAGACAGTGCTTTCACTGTAGCAGGTATGCTTGAAAGCATACTCGTAACATCAAATTTCATAATCTTTTCCTCCGTTTTTTCAGGCTTACATCTGCCCTGTGCATTTTCCTTTGCAATTTCTATGCGCTGTAATACTATTTGCTTTTCGCTTTCCTCAGTAGTCCCTTTTCGGAAGCCTTGCTCGTTAAAAAACACCTGCATAACCTCTCTGCGAGCAGCTGTGCCTTTCTTGTTTTTCTGAAAGTAGAGAGGAAATATTCCCAATCCGTAACAGCCATCGGTTTTATTTTGTCCATAAGGCTGTTTGCTTTCACTTCTTGTATTGAAATGATAACATATTCCGAAGTCTGCCGCTCTCCATTCATCGGGAATGGCGTGTGTGTTATTTTCAGCTCCCTCAAGACTGTTGACATAATTCAGAACTCTTCTCACAAATACAAGGTCAAGAGAATAAAGATGGCAAGATGTATAGTCTTTATCATCAGTCCCTATGTGACAGAATGAGTGGTATGTTATTTTTGGCGTAGCACTGCACTCACGCTTAATAATCTCCTTAGTCTGCCAGTCTCGCTCAATAACAATGTACGGACAGCCGTAACATTCGTGCTGAGGTGAGAAATTTTGAAGAACATATCCTGTGGTATCAGCGTTTGCCGACTTTTCAAAGGTTTTTCCGCATTTACAGATGTAAGTCTGCATTTATATCACCTCATTGACCTCAACAACTTCATAATTTGATGAGGTATTTACACAACTATTTATAAGTCTTTTGGCAGAATTCTCTGCAATTTTTTTGCTCTTATACAATTTGGGGTTCATACAGTCAAATACTGCATATTTTTCGCCTTGAAAAACAAACGTACCACCACTATATGTTTCTGTCATTCCATTGTTATAGTAGAACTTTATTTTATATTTCATTCTATATTCCCACACTATATTTCCACAGACTGATGGCTTGTGGTTTTTATATACGATTAGTAAGTTCCAAGACAAGTGCCTTGTATTCCTCTCCGAGCTTTGTCTTATTCAAGCAAAGGGATTTCATACGTTCGGAGCTGTTGGCTGCTTCAACAGATTTATGTATCTGTGTGTCAAACATCTTATTGCCGTAACGCTCTGTAAGCTTCTCAACTACCGAACGGCTTATATTTGTGTTATCAGCCATTGTAGCAAGAACACCGACTATATCAAGCTTTGGATTGATGGTTTCCTTGACCTGATTATATATCTCACTGAGCATATCAAGTCCGTCAAGTGCAAATTTCTGTGTCTGAACAGGAATTATTACACCGTCCGAAGCAGTGAGTGCATTGATGAGCAGTATCCCGAGAGAGGGCAGGCAGTCAATTATAACATAGTCATATTCCTGTATAGCCTTATCTGAAAGAATGAATTTCAGTACGCTTTCCCTCTGAGCCGCCTGCATCATACACGCATCGGCATATGCCAAACCTATATCGGAAGGAATGAAATGCACCTTATTGGTCTCACTGTATCGAACACATTCGTCCATAGAGGGCATTTCACGCTTTTGAGCACCCATCGTAAAGTTATTCGCCGTCGTCATTACGAGGTCACTCATAGTTGCTTTGTCATCGTCCTCAAAGCCGAGATATGCAGACATATTAGCCTGCGGATCAAGGTCGATGAGAAGCACTCTTTTTCCCGAAAGCTCAAGAGCAGTGCCAAGATTCACCGCTGTTGTGGTTTTGCCTACTCCGCCTTTTTGATTGGCGATAGCTATGATTTTCATTATTCATCGTCCTCCTCTTCTTCATATTCGTCTATTGCTATCCATGATCTGTAAGCAGCTTCCTCCGCCTCAAGAACGGTCATATTAAGCAATCTCATTGCTTCCATCGGATCAGCAGCTTCCGCCTGCTTGTATTCTTCGGTCTGCTTATAGCGTTCGGCGCATATATCAACGTAATTGCTTACACTTTCCTGCGTATATGCAAGATGCTCCTCAAGAGTTCCATCCATCTGCATACGCTGGTATGCTGCGGGAAAGTGGTCCTTGAGCACATTTTTCCTCTGAATTGCATATTTGCCGCTTGCCAAAGTCTTGATATTCATTTCTTCCATAGTAACGACCTCCAAATTATAAGTTGTATTTTGGCTTTGAGACTTCAAAAGCATATCCTTCCATTTTTTTCATACGGTCAGGATCGCTCTTTATTCTTTCAAGTTCTGCACCTCGCTCCTCAGCCTGTTTCTGACGAACGAGCAGCGCCTCGTGTGCCTTTTCCTTTATCTTCTGCTGACGTTCCTGCTCCTTGCTTTCATATTCAAGCCTTGCCCTAACAAAAGCCTGCTGAACCTTGATATTATCCTGAATGCTCATTCAACTCACCCCTCAAAAAAGTGTAATTTTATCAGCAGCACCGAGAAGAAAGCCACGAATACTGAAGAAGCCCTTCATAATGCCAACAAATATAAGAGGTATTAATATAACCCCTGCGGAAATGGCGTAATACATCACAAAATTCATTGTGTCGGGAGCAGCTCCGAGTGCCAACATAATCGTGAGAGCTACAATCCCTACACCGCCGATAACTGCAAGTAGATTTTTGAGCAGCATTGCAGGGAACCCGATGATCCAAGCGGCAGCACAAACGATTGCCGAGATCACATAAAGAACAGCTTTTGCAGCAAGCTTAACAGGGATAAGAAGAATAGATTTCAGCATATGATTACCTCCGTTTAATCCCCAGTGGGGAATTTTCTTTCTTTTCTATATTATAGCATATGTGTCCCCACATATCAAGACGTAATTATGCACAAACTTTTCTGCAAATTTTTATTGAAATTATATGTGTACACACATATACTTATATGATATAATAAAAGAAATTCCAAGCAAAGGATTGATAATATGAAACAGACCGAGCCACAGCTCAGAGCACACAAAAAATATCTCAGCACACTTGACGAAATAAAGATCCGCACTGCTAAAGGTACTAAAGATGTATTTAAGGCGCAAGCTGCATATCGGGGATTATCCCTTAATTCCTATGTACTTGCTCTTCTTGAACGTGACGGATATCTCATTGAGCAGGAAAAAGCTCAAAAAGACAAGGAAAAGAAGTGATTTTATTCTCTGCACACCCTCTGTCATTAAATTACCCCAAATTTCCTGTTATGCCCAAAAACAAAAATAAATAAGGTCAATCAATAACGATATTCCACTTATCTTCAAGCATTTGGTTATAACATCGCAAAATCATATTGCATTTTTCAATAGTATCAACCTCTCCACAATCAATTTTATATCCAAAGTAAGCTGCACAATCGTTAAGTGCAGCTTCTTTTATACCACAGTGCTCTGAAAAAGCGGTGACAAGACTGATAAAATTGTAATCTGTTCTCCAAATACAACCGCCTCGTCTTAAAAACTCCATAGTTTTTTTCAGATCAAAGGCGATTATTGTATTAGCTGACAGTAAAATCTCATCTATTTTATATAACTGATCCCGCAATGTTGGAGCAGCTCCTAAGACTGACAGGTCTTTTATATGAAATTTGCTGTGATAGCTTTCGGGAACAAAAAAACTGTCATATATTATTGAACCGTCAATATCTATAACAGAAAGCTTATATATTTCATCTTTGATGGCATCAGATCCCGTGAATGCAGCATCAATTATTATTTCCTTATCAGCAGCAATAACATTTTCTGCCATAGCACGAAGTCCTTCACATCTTTTGTGTGATAAATAATACATTTCTCTGTATTTTTCCTTGGTAAATTGTTCTGCCTCCATTTGAAATACCCCCTTAAATAAAATAATCCTTGAACTTGCTGTCACTGAACAAAATTCTGATATATTGATAGCTGTTTTTCACCAGCTCAATGACATCTGTCTGTATTTCTTCGGGAACATAAGCTATTGCATCGGGATTATTTCTTACAGCTATATCACATAACCATTTTATGCGGTGATCCTCAGGAACATATTTCAGCATAAGTCCCTCATTTTCTATAGCAATTTTGCAAAGCTTGTAGTCCCTTTTTTCTTTAGGGATATCCTTTAAGCAAAATGGATTGGCAGACACGAGCTGTATCCATTTGCGGTACTCATCTTCTTCCCTTCTTTTCTGTTCAAGATAGTCGCTGAATTTCTGACAAATTTCATCAGCTATGCACTCAGAGGCATTGGCTCTTACATACTGAATGAGGGGCTTATTCTGTTTTTCGTTTATTTCAGCCCATTTACTGTGTTTCAAGGCACAAAGCCAAACCTCCGTACTTTTAAAATGATTTGGAATGACCTTTATCGTCTCCCAGTTCAGAGTTACAGCCTGCCTGCACATTTCTTCCGTAAGGAACTTATCAGGAATGTACTCAACCGCTGCTGAGCCTTTACTCTGAGCATTGAATGCTGCCATACATACCTTTTCAGTACGGCTGCTCTGAGGAACATATCTGAGATTACTCCCGTCCTGAGATACCGAATATATGTACATATCTTCAGTATGATAATCAACGGGAACATATTTCAGAAGCTTTCCGCATTTTTTTACTGCCCTCAAATATATATCAGCAGTCTTATGTACATTCGGGATATGTTCAAGAGCATAGCGGTTGCTGTCTGCCGCTGCAAGGCATACATTATATGTGAGCATATTATCAGGTATGTATTTCCATATTTCACGTTCTTCCCATTCGGTCCTTTTGGAGTTTGCCAGTGCTGCAATACACAATTCTTCATTAAGATACTTAATAGGAACATATTGTATCGAGCAGGGCATTTCTTTAAAATGCTCTGCGCATATCTCATATATTTTATCTAATTTGTCCATTACCATACTGCCTTTCATCTTCATCAATGAGCTGCATAAGCTCCTCATCATCACTCAGATATTTGCGGATCACGCTTTGAAACTGCCTTGTTGCCCAATCAGCACCATTTTCAAAGGAGTTTTCGGTTATGTATTTGAGCTTATCATACGCTTCATCGGGAAGTCTGAGAAGAATGTCCCTAGTTGCTTTGTCAGCAGTTCTGTTCTCCATAATAGTTTTAATCAATTTCTTATTCATACGATCATTTCCTTTCTCAATTTATAAACAGATCCGATAAATATCCATCATCGAAGATATACTTTATCCAATCATTTCTCTCACGTATATTTTCTATTATCTGCTGTCTATATTCATCAGGAACATAAAGAATTGCATCGGGATTATCTTCGACAGCCGCTTGACACATATTCTCGGTTCTCATCTCCATAGGGACATATCTAAGTGCTTCGCCACATTTGCAAACTGCCGTTAACGCATAAACGCTATATTTTTCATTATCTGTCGGCATAAGTCTGATATTTTTGGAATCCTGCTGTATCAGAGCATATATTTTCTCCAGCCTGTTATGCTCATCAATATCAATTTGCCGTATTTTTTTCATTTCCTCCCTTGTAAGCACAGCAGAATAATAATCGCTTCTATAAATATCCATTGGATCAATAAGCTTTTGGTCAATGAATTCAACATATAATTCGTAGTTGAAGCATTCCTTTGGATAACCGTTTAATCCAAAACAATGTGCATAATTTGTTTGATTATCCTTTTGTAAGGTTTCTTTTATTTTGTCTTTTGTCCAAAAACTGAGAGGAATATATTTTCTGCTTACCGGTGATCTTATCATCTTTTCTATAAACTTATCGGTATTAAGATACTTTGCAGGAATATATTTCACATTGCAATCGCTCACAAGTAGTGATTTAAAGCATATACTTTCTGTTCGAAATACTTCCGGAACATATTGGAGCAGATTGCTGTCTCTATCCAATTCATCACTGCTTATGCAATGTTTGCGAGCTTCGCTGTAATTGTTAAAAGCTGTCTGTATCATTTCAGAAGATTTGAATTTATCTGGGACATAGCTAAGTGCAACACTGTTTGACTTTACAGCAATATCGCACAGCTCTTTCGTAACAAAGCACTCAGGAACATATTGCAGTGCCAAGCCGTAATTTTCAACGGCGCATCGGCACAGCTCCTTGGTTTTGAAGCTGTCAGGTATATAACTAAGCTGTCTGTGCTGTTTTTTGACTTGTTCCATACAAATATCCATTACCCGCTTCTTTTTTACGTCACTCCAATTCTGAAAAATATCTACTGTGTCATTAACAGAAGCCCCTTTGGGCATTTCATTTTCTTCCGTTTTTCTTGTAAAACTTTCATCAGAGCTGCTTTTACTTCTCCTATCTTCAAGAAGAAAGCTTACAGCAAAGTCATCAAGAGTAATCGTCCTTGTGTATGGGCTTTTAGAAACGTGATCTTTCAGCTTATCCTTATTATGTGCAATTTTTGCTCTGACATTGGTTTCTGACTTACCGTATTCTGTGCAAAATTCTTTTATTGTCATATTTTCGACTCCTTTCGGTTCCCCAGTGGGGAATTTTCAACCTCTTAAATTATTCTAAAGCTCTGCATTATAATCCAAAAGGATTTGTTCTTTGCGTTTTTCACACTCCTCCTCAACCTTTTTTATTTTCATCTGTGCGATGCACATAAAAAGTGTATCTATCTGACTGTCATTAAGTTCATCGCACAGCTCAACAATTTTTTGTACATTTCTCCTTGCCTTTACTATTTTCAGAACATTATCAAGCTCCTCATCTTCATTAAAAAAATACACCACAGGCACTTGTAACATTTCCGAAAGCTTTTTTACAGTCTCCATTTTTGGAACACTGCCATTTATCCACCTTGTAACCGTTGCAGGCGATATATCAAGTTCTGCTGCAAGTTTTCGGGGCTTTATATTTCTTTCTTTACAAATTTTATTGTATTTATCCCAAAACACACTTATTTACCTCCTGTCGGTTCCCCAGTGGGGCATTTATGGCTTTTTATATTATCCCATAATTCATAAAGCTCATTGTCATAATTTTCAAGAGCAGCAGCCCAGTCGGCTTCATTTAATCTTCCTTCCTCCCGTCTATAAGCACATTCCCTGTGCATAATAATAAGCTGTTTTAGTTTCCGATCAAGCTGCTCCAGACCGCTCTCGCTGATGGAGTGGTTATCAGCTGCACGATGTTCACGTTCTTTCCATTTCCGATATATTTTCAGATACAATTTCTCATTTTCAGAACATACGCTGTAATAATGTATTGTATTTTGTACTTTCTTTTTCTTGCGGCATTCGTCTGAACAAAGAACATTACCGTGCCGTTTGCCTGAAAGAAAAAGAGAGCCGCATCTCATACATTTGCGTGGAAACAATCCGTCTGCATACAGTTTGTTAAGATAATTGATGATAAGGCTGATTTGTGAAAATAAATCTTTTTCTGCAACTAAATATTGCCGATCGTTCCGATATATAAGATACAGTGCCCCAACAGCGTGAGTGCTTTCAATGTCATAGGCAGTTTCCCATTCAGATATAATTTCGGGGGCAGATACTTTTAATACATCTAATGCATCATATTGATGCCCGGCATTCAGTTTCAGGTGCTTTTGGGCTTCAAAAAAATCAGAAGTAAAAATCTGATTGGCAAAATCAAAGTGCTCTGAGAGAAAACTTCCTACTCGCTCAACATAATACGTTTCAACGCCATTTTCTGATTTAATAACATATTCTCTTCTGTTATATGTCTCAATAGAGATACCGACAAAAGAATTGTTATCAAATATTACTTTCATAATCCTTGCCCTTTCCATTCCCCAGTGGGGAATCATAAATTTTTTCTCTTTTCAGCTTCATTCAGCAGCAGCTCAATGGCTTTGCATAACATTTCATCGTCAAGTTCATTAGCGATAAAGTCCTCAGAGAGAAAAGCAGATGTGTTATCAAGGAAAAAATCCACAGGGACTTTGAAATAATGACTGAGTTTCAGCAAGGTTTCGGCACACGGAAAATTGTTGTCTTTTCTCCAATGTACCATAGCATTTTTTCCAAGATTAAGGTTACGGATCATCTGATTCTGTGTCCTTTTCCTCTTATTTAGCAAATAAAGTATTTTGTCACAAAATTGCATATTATTTTTTCCTTTACTTGACAATCTCCGAATATGGAGATATAATATACTAAAGCTTATGAGAATTATAAAACCTCTATCTTTTTTATTTTTTCTACCCACAGCGAAGCACAGCCAAATTCACCGTCTTGTTCAATATAGCGTTTATCTTGGGATAAGAACAGCAATGCGTGCGGGTTGTTGTTATCATCTTCACACAGCACAATATCGGTTTTATATATTTTGCCAGTATATGTTTTGTTATAATTATCAGTAACTCTGATAAGCATATTTCCATCTATAAACATTTTATATTTAGGAGGAAGCATTATGAGATGTCCTGAATTTGAACCACTTATCAATGATATGAATGCAAATCACATTGAGAAAGAACACTATTGTTTTGATTACAATAGATTCAGGTTTGATGTTGTTTTCTCCATAATGAACAGCTGTTACGAAATACTCGTTGCTATTCATACTGAAAACTGGGGCTGTGTTCTTAGTATGAATAAGAATTATTTTGTTGAAATGAACAGCAAAGATTATAATGACCTTTGCAGGATTCTTAATCTTAATTGGAGAAAAGATCATTTCAATTCAGCTCTATTCCTCCGACTCCTTTCTGAAAATTCACCTCGTCAATCTACCAGACAAGGTGTTGATTATACTGAATTAAGGCGATATCTTCCTTATCGTCATGTTGATGAAGAAGATAAAATATATTTTTGCGGTTGGAATGACCACCAAAAAGATAGACGGCAAGCTCGTAATTTCGATAAAACCGAGTTTTTTCTCGGGAAAGCGGTTGCGGAATATTGTAGAGAAAATAATATAAGCTCTTTGTGGTCAGACATTCCAAGAGATGAAAGACAATTAACCAATCCTTGGGATTGATTTTGTAATACAAGCACCCTTCATCAAGCCCTGTTCCTGCCGTTAAACCGTCTGAGCATCTGGATCGCATATGACACAGCCGCCGCTTATGGCGGCTGTTGCCATTTCCTTATGCCCTTATGCGGTTACTGCTCACGGACTTTTATGGTGAACGTCCTATCATCGTCATCGTATTTAACAATTTCATATGTATTAAGGAACTCGTCCATATTAACATCTGCTGAAATATTGACCATATACATATCTGCTTTTCTGCCGAAAAAGCAGTTAACACTTATCATTATTGTTACTATAATGTTACATACAGAAGCAATGACAAGCAAGAATAATAGAATATTTTCCAATGTTATGGTTTTATCTCTATTCTTATTTCTAAAATTATACGCCAATTCACCAAACATAAATTTGATCATAAGCGCAGAAACGCATATAACAAAGACACCCAAGATTATTGTTATGATTGTTTCGGGAATGTTTTTCACATCTGACACATAAGTTACACCATTAATAAACTCCATAAATATATCCTCCTCAATTTTCATTTGTGTTTTCTTTGGGCTTTATCGTATATACGCCATCCTTGTAATCTACGATCTCATATGTATCCTGAAATTCAGTCATATCTGCTTCCGCAGTTACAGTTACACGATATAATCCATTCGGCATTTTAAAATAGTCACCACCTATCTCGCCTTTGGCAAAAGCTCCTGCGGTAACTAATAAGGCTACGCCTAACACTTCAGCAATTAAAGGTTTTATAATCTCCCCCTCAGCAATGATTCTTGATACCTTAAATGTAATAAAGATATCCAAAACGAATATTGCAAGCGATACAAAATATGCTGTGATCTGTAACCATATTGGCATCGACTTAACTGCCTCAATTAAAATAACTCCATTAATAAATTTCATAAATATATCCTCCTCAATTTTCATTTGTGTTTTTTTGGGGCTTTATTGTATATACGCCATCCTTGTAATCAACGATCTCATATGTATCTTGAAATTCAGTCATATTGACATCTTGTGTTGTAATTACCCTGTATTCTCCAGTTGGCTTTTCAAAATTTAGTGGATCAATGATAAATTCATATGTAGCAAATGCCAAAATAGCTACAATAATAAATTCCAATATTACAACTTTGGGCTTCTTTTTGCTCATGTTCCGTGCCAGATCAAGACATATCCAAAGACCCGAAGCGATTATTACCCATAATATGATTAAAAATATCGTTGGAAAGCGATAAATCTCCTCAATCAGAATAACACCATCAATAAATTTCATAAAAATATCCTCCTTCATTCCCCACTGGGGAATTATCACCATATTTCTGTGGTAGAATCAAACTCATCTCCGACTTGATATTTGCTGTAAATTTCAGGATTGACTGAAAATTTTGCGGTTGCTTTCGGATTAACCAGCCTTGCCAAATCCTCGCTTGGCTTTGAAATGTATATTACATATTCCTTTTCAGTGAAAATATGCTCAACAATCTGTTTATCACATACAGTACCGCTTCGCAAATTGTTTCCTTGAATATGTAATTGTACACTGCATACAAGTAGAAATAAACATATCAAGCCCAATACTTTACCAATAATCCTCAAAGCCTTAAAAACATTATATTCCATTGCTTTTCCCTCCCTTAGTTTTTATTTGCATTTTTTGGCAACATCAGCGATAATTTCATTATCCTGCAAGCAGTCTGCCATTCTGCGAATAATCATCGCAGCACATTTCCGTGAGAACACACCATAGCCGTCAAGATGATACGGAAGATCAAGCTGATATGCAACGCCTTCCAGATGCTTTGACGTGAATTTATCAATATCATCATCTGTAGGATTACCGAATGCCTCCACGTCCTTTTTTATCGCCATAAGATGATCAATTTCCTTTTCAAGCCGCTGTGTTTCCTTCCTGTCCCACAAATACGCTGCGAACCCTGCCGAAGCCGCTGCTCCGATGAGGAATGACACTCCGCCGATCAGAACTGTTCTGTTGATTTTCATTATAAATCACTCCCATTATTTCTTCTTATTCGCTCAAAGCATTGCTCAAGGGTTTCACATGGATCCATACTGCGTGCCAATTCCTTAAAAATCAATATTACCACCTCTCGTGTGTAATTTCCAAAATCATCATTCGATGCCGTATTGGTTTCAATCTGATATGCGATGCCATCAACTCCTTTGGCACTGATTCGTTTCAGATCCCCACGTTGTGGGTGTGGAAATGTGTTTTGCGTTTTGGTATAATTGGTGCTTGCTGCATATCCATACATCTTAAATCACCGATCCCTTTCATAATATAGCTTAGTTTCTGAACGTTCTTCCCGATCTGATTGCAACATTTCCACCTGTTTGCGAATATCCTCATAAGATGCTTCTTCGATATTCTTACGATATGCTTTATAATACCCTGAAATAGTATCACGCTCAGTGCGAAGAGGTTCAATTTGTTTTTCTGTTTCAGACAACTTTCTTTTAAGCTCTTCCAGTTTGGCTTTTCTGTTATTCAAATCAGCTTGACTGCTTATGCCCCCATCTGAAACATAAGCCACTTTCTTATACTCAGCCTTTTCATTGGAAGTAAGAAAATCTTTATCCGACAGCTTAAGAAAAATTTTCCCGTCTTCAATAATCTGTTCAATCGTTTTAACTTGCTCTGACATTATTTTGTAGCTGTTTGATACAGACTGAAATTTCTCAGCTGCCGAATTTAAGCGTTTTTCAAATTCATTGACCGAGGTAATATTATTGGAGCTGAGATAATTAAGAAGTTCCGCACTTTTTATCAGATCGGCATAGGTTGTACGCTTTTCTTTTCTGTAAAAAACGTTTATCTGCATCTGCCTCATACAAATTGCATATTCACGCTGCACACCTGAATATCTTTCAATAGCAGCAGGACTGATTTCTTTATCCTTATGTAAAACACGATACTCCAACTCAGGAACAGAATACCCATCACCCAAGCGGAAGCTTCTTATTGCATATTTTTGCTTTGGAGCTTTTATCGAAAGATACTTGCCCTGTCGAATTACATATCCCATCTCAGAAAGCTTTAATGCAATATCCTGAACGCTCTTAACATCTTCATCAAGAATGATTTTATCAATATTATTACAGAGCTTCTGTTTCCATGATGTGCCGTTTTTTCGTGTAAGCCATTCATTATACTTCATCGTATTTTTGTGCTTGGGTCTTTCAATAATATGCAGACCGTGTTCAAGTGCAATAGCATCTGAAATCTTCCGCACTTTCATAAGCGACCGATAATTTGCATACCATTGCTTTCCGTCCAGATTATATGGGCACACCGCAAAATGATTATGTATGTGATCCTTATCAACGTGTGTACTCACGATGACCTGATGATCATTTCCGAAAACCTTTTTCGCCCATTCAATACCGATCTGATGAGCTTCCTCGGGAGTGACATTTTCATCCGGGGAAAAGGATTGTATGTAATGGTGGATACGCACCTTTTCTTTCTGCTTTGGTTTTTCGGACTTGTCCTTGTCTGCGACAATCTCAGATTTGAAAAATCTTTCTTTTGCACATATTTCGAATGTTCTGCGAAACTCATCATACGCCTCCTGAGGATTGGCAGTACAATTTATTCCTGTTGCAAATTTCATTTCGTCATTTTTGTCACCATTCAGAATATACTCAATGTTAGACAACGGAGTAGTATGAACCGCAACGTATTTTACTATAGGCACATTACAACAGCTCCTCCGACTGAAGCGGCGAAAGCCAGTCCTCAACAACAAGCTTAAGCTGCTTTATTTCCTCTTGCAAGTCCTCGATATCTTTCTGATAAATTGATTTTGTGCTGTTTGCGACAGTCGATATCTGATTGATATTCACGCCGATCCTGTTCATCGCCTTATAGACATCTGTCAGCTCTTTAAGATTGAAAACCTTAATGCTCCCTTGAACAGAAATGGTGCGAATATAGGTTCCTGTTCTCATTCCCAGCTTCTTGGATCGGTCAGAAATAATAGCCCATTCTTTAGGCGAATAACCAATAAGTTTCATTATCCTATCTTTTCCATACGGCATAGTATTTACCTCTTTTTACAATTTGGGGTATTAGGGGTGTTTACCCCTATCATTATCTGAAATTACAGATAATGGGAAAAGGTATATACCTTTTCTATGCTTGCTATTTATTTTGCCCCCACCTCCTGCCACACCACCCCAAAGCCCCAAAAATGCCGTTTCAAGAGGCAAGTCTTACACTTTATCGCAACAGAATGGCAGAAAAAAACGAACTCATTTGGCATTATCCTGCGATGTGCCCAACATAAAATCAATAAATGCCCGTCTTGGAAATCTTACACGCTTACCGATTTTAATGACAGGAAATCCCAAACTGTCGGGTGTATTTTTCGCTGTTTTTATAAGTGTTTTTGCAGATGTGCCAAGCACTTCTGCAACAATTTCAGGCAAAAGCAGCTCGCATTTGCTTTTCTGTAAATCCTCTAAAGTACATTTACTTGCCAATTTCTTCTTCCTCCTCATTTTTTAAAAGAGCTTTCAAAGCCGGCAAACTGATTTTATTGGTTTCACAATTTCCAAGAAATTTATTGCACTGAGAACAATAAGCTCTTTTGCCGCCTGTAATATTGAGATCATTATACATATCATTATTATCAGATTCAGAACCATCAAAGGAATGATGATATATTACGGTTCCCTCTGCGTGCTGTCGAACATAAAAACCATTACATCCGCAAAACGGGCATTGCGTCAGATCTGAGAAATTTATTGCCTTTTTCATCTTCATCGTAGCTTGCTTCTCCTTTTAATTAAGCCTATCATTTGTAAGAAAATCGCAAAGCAGCAGTCCTATGAGTATTATGGATATTTCAGTCATCATTCATTTTGTTCCAAACATCTCTGCACATGAAAGTATCGGCAAGTGAACCATGAGCCTGACCTCTCCACGGAATATTATAATAGGAAGCCGCTGTTGATAACTTTTGCCACCGATATCTCAACCTTTCGCTATCCCATTCGCCGTATATTTCTGAAAATTTTTTCATGCAGCATCTAAGCTCAGGCGTATCATTTTCAAAATCAAAGCCATTTTCTTCAAGTGCCTTGGAAATAAAATGCCAGTCAAAGTCAATGTTGTATGCAACAGCTACTTTAGCTCCGGACATTATTTTTGATATCAGCGGTGCTATATCAGACATCAATGGAGCATTTTTTACCATTTGTGGGGAAATATGATTTATAGCTTCAGCTGCTGTCCATTCCGTTTTATGCTCAGGACGAATATAACTATTAAGAATGATATCACCATTATTGTTCACGATTGATATCTGCAAAATTTCATCGGTATCGGCATCGAGACCTGTTGTTTCAGTATCAAGAAATATTACATCACAATCTTTTTCATTAAGTCCAACCGCATCAGACTTTAAATTACCTTTCTTTTTTGAAATTGAATAACAGTCCAATGATTTATCTTTATTTTCGGGATAAGGAGAAAATTTACTATCATAATAGCTTAATATTCGCTTTACCTTAATATAATTCTCCTGCTTTTCATCATACTTCTTTTCTTCCATAGTAAGGATTTTATTTTTTCCTCCGGTCGCATATAATTCAAACTGACTTCCATCATTATGACAATTAAGCCACTCAGAGCCGTTATGTTTTCTGTATTCAAACATAATATCCTTGCCGTATTCTTTTACCGCTTTCATAAAAGCCTTTAAATATTCAGAGCGATCCGAGATATATTGATAAAAAATTTTTATCAATCTTGCCTTTCCAAAATAATTAGTCATTTTACTATTCCTCCTGAATGTCACTTTCAAGCATAAACTTAAAGTATTTGAATTTTGATTTAAGCGGCGGAAGATCTGTACGTGAAATTCTGTATTTAAGTTCCTTGTATTTAAGAAGCAGATAGTCAAACCTTGCCAACTGATCTTTATGGTTTGGTATTTTCTTAACAATAATGCTGTAAATGATCTGCATTTCATCTTCCGAGAAAGAATTGTCGCACGCCTCTGCCAAAAACTCGATGTTTTCATTGCTGTATCTAAATTCTTTCTCTGTCATATTTTCCATTTCCTGTGAGGCAATGTCAGCTTCATCATTTTCATAATCATCTAACATCATCTGTTCCTGATTATTCGGCTTTATAAAAAACGTTATGTATTCATATGAATGCCCTTTTCTCTTGCATTCATATGTGAAAGATACATCGGTAAGCTCCGTCAGCGCCTTTTGACATATATCGACTACATCACGCTTGAAATATTTCCATGGCATATTAGGATTTACCTTTAGCCAGTCGATAAGCTCTGCCAGTCTTATTTTCTTTTTACCCACGCCCTCGTATTCCTTCATCAGCATATAGAACTTTATCTGATTTGCAGAATTAAGCCGCATACTGTATTTAAGTTTTCTACAGAAATATCCGTCTTTGGCAAGGTCAAAGAACAAATCCACAGCTCTGTCATGACAGTCAAGAGTAACTATCCAACCTTTTACATCATCTTTTTTCAGCTCGACCTCTTTGAAAAGCTGAAAAGCAATAAACTCACCGGTTTCTGCATTCGGTAAAAAAACACATCTTCCGAGTAAAGCTTCAACATTCGTTCTCAATGTTTTGTACCGCAAATCGTTTATTCCGAGATCCTTCTGAAATTCTTTAAGAGTGAAAACAACCTTTCGTGTAGATTTATCTCTCGGATTGATTCGTGACATATATTTATCAAGCACTTTAAGCTCATTGGTGCAAAACTTTTCCGAACGCATAAGATTGAGCCTATGAGACATCTCTATAACGTGTTCTTTTTTTTCAGCCATTTTTTCACTTCTTTTCTGATAACCAACAGTCAATCCGGCTGTTGTTAGTTAGCTTGTTTATAACAATCTTGTTTATATGCTTGTTATTAAGCTTGTTTACGGAATCCGCAAACCTTTTTGCCAAGCGGCTTTGCAGACTTAAAGGTGAGGAGCAATTACCCAAAGGTGAGGAGCAATGCCTGAAAAGGTGAGGAGTAATTGCTTTCAAAGGTGAGGACTAATGCCGAAAAAGGTGAGGAGCGATTACCCTTAAAGGTGAGGAGTAATTCCGATTATGTAATAACATATGATTTAATGGATTTCGGGTCGTATCCGAGAATTTCAAATCCCCCATTAAGCATCATATTTTCAAATATTTTCATCATTTCTTCTTCAGAATGCTCCGGTTCTTCAATGATCACTTTCGTTCCTGATGACGTATAGCCAACCGTAACCTTGATTTTTCTGCTGTTTTCATCAAATTTATAGTCAACAGACTCAACAGATAACTCATAACTCATTAAATCACCTCTTCTGATAAGAATATGACACATAACTTGTCTATTATCTCTGTTTTTCTTCCCATTCAGAAATTATTTTCAGCGAAGCAGCCAAAATAACTTGAGATTTATATGTTACGTTGTAACCATTGGTGTACTGATACAGCTGCTGAATGGTACTGAGCTTAGCACCCCTGTTGTTAAGTTCCATAAACAGATCCTTTTGAGTTTTTCCCAGGGCAGCAAGTCTTGATTTTATTGTTCTTCCTGTGTTAATATCCACATTTATCCGCCTTTCTTTTTCTGATATACTCTGTAAGAACTCTATTTGAGAGCCATACATGGTTATCTTCAAGGAAATCAAGCATATAGCCAACAGTAAATCCGCTGTCAATCATACAATTCAAAGCTGCGATTATATGCACCGGAGCCTGTTCAACCGTTCTACAGCATTTGATGTCAAAATCATCTGCATCTTTATATGCAGCTTCCAACGCATCTACACGCCGCAGGAGAGCTTCCTTTTCCAACACGTCAATTCTCCTTGACAGACTGTCTAAATCGCTCACAGAGGCTTGCAGCGTTCTGTATGAGCCTGTTTCCCTTATTGACGGCAATACTTCGTGAGTTACCCATCGTTTAAACTGCTTTGCCTGCGGTTTGTCGGAACGAAGTATTACACTGTATAAGCCGCTTTCGTTGATTATATTTGTATCGCCACCCGGTAAGCCTAAATCTGATTTAGCCTTTTCGTCAAAATCAAGTCTATCAAGAATCATTGTTGGATTTTTATATCCGAGTATTTTACATACATCAGCAAGAACCCACCAGATTTCGTAATCTATCTTAACAAGCCTTATTTCTGAATCTCTATAATTCCGTATTTGAATATCGTTCATTTATAAAATCTCCTGAATTTTGTTGACATTCGTGTAAATATGATTTATAATAAAAGGTGTATATGAAGTTAATAACACATAATGTTATTAACATCTTTCATTAAATATTATAATTCTATAATTCAGAATTGTCAATATACAAAATTCTGTTTTTTAGAATTTTGTATAAATAACTAATTTTTAGGGGGCGTTTTAGTGTTTTATGACCAGTTTGAAAAGCTTTGCAAAGAAAGAAATACTACTCCTACACAGTTTACCAAAGATATTCTAAATTTAAGCTCTTCTAAAGTTACAATGTGGAAAAATGGTTCAATTCCGAAATATGAAATTTTAAAAAAAATAGCTAATGCTTTCAATGTTTCAGTGGGCTTTTTATTTGATGGTGATATAGTTTTAAAAGAACCACTTTCTATCCAAGAAAAAGAATGCCTTGAAAAATTTAATAGACTTTTGGATATTGATAAGGGTAGGATACTTGATCGAATGGAAACGATATATGAGAGCTATTCACACGAAGAAAAAGAAGATGTATCATAATGACAACAATTAATTTGTAAAGGAGAGCAATATTATAATGTCAAGCATCAAAGAATATGTTGATAATTTTACTGATGAACAAATTTTATCTTCAGCTTATATGTGTTGTCAGAGAAATGCCGTCAAAGCAGCACGTAATAACCTTAATGAAGCTAACAATAGACGATGTGATTTTAATACGCATCAATCAAAGGAAGATTTCAAGCAGATGCATCGTGAAACACATTTTTCAATATCAATAAAAGGATTTATAAAATTTTATATACTTTTATTTATTTTCTCTTGGATTGCTCTGTACATTATTGAATATAACAAACCTGGACTTGGAAGAACATTGTTAAAAATATACCCTTTTTTAATGATAGGGATATTGTTATTCCCGATTATACGCAGGATAATTATAGAAATTGATATTGCTAAAAAATATAAAAGTGTAAAATCAATGTATAGCAAATCTTTTGAGATTGATGCTCCGATTGAAGCAAACCTGTCGCTACAACTCAAGGATATGGACGAGTATCTTTCTAAAAATTGTGTCATTCCCCGAAAATACTGGGATTACGCTTTAAATTTGGTTGAATACATATATGTTGATTATCGTGCAACAAATTTACGTGAAGCAATTAATATACTTGAAGAAGATTTACACAGAAGAAGGCTCGAAAACAGAATGGCAAAGATAGAGCAGCTCTCAATAGAGAATGCCAATGCAATTAATGATATGTTTGAGCGTATTGATAACATAGAGTGTTTTCAGAATTACCTTAGAAATCGTCAAAGTGATGTAGAATGGGATTTATTTGTTCAGAAAATCAAGAATTAAATTTTCAATAGGTACAGATTATCAGAATTATGCTGTTCAAGGTCACAAAATTTGACCTTGAACAGCATAATCAGCATACTAATACCCTATATCCGCACCTACAAAATAATTCCCCACTGGGGAATAAAATCAAATTATACCTGCTTTTATCGGAGGAAAAATGAGTTCAACAAACCTTTATGCTGTATATCTGCGAAAATCACGTGCCGATCTTGAAGCAGAAGCCCGTGGCGAAGGTGAAACATTAGCCAGGCATAAAAAGACACTGTATGATATTGCAAAGCGAATGCAAATAAGCATTGCAGCTGAATATAAGGAAATTGTCAGTGGTGAAAGCATAGCAGCCCGTCCTCAGATGCAGAAGCTGCTTAACGATGTTACCGAAGGAATGTATGACGGTGTGCTTGTAATGGAGATTGAACGACTTGCGAGAGGAAATACCATTGACCAGGGAATTGTTGCACAAGCGTTTAAGGATTCTAATACCAAAATCATTACGCCTATAAAAGTATATGATCCAAATAATGAGTATGACGAAGAATATTTTGAATTTTCGCTGTTTATGAGCCGAAGAGAATACAAAACCATACGCCGCCGTATGGAAGCAGGCAGACTTGCAGCTATCAAAGAGGGAAACTTTATAATTTCTTCTCCGCCATACGGATACAAAAAAACAAACCCTGCTCCCAAAATTCACACCCTTGAAATTGTTCCCGAAGAGGCTGAGGTTATAAAATTGATTTATGATATGTATGTAAATCAACATTTTGGAAAAAGAAAAATTGCCACAGCACTAAACAGTATGGGAATAAAGCCACCTCGTTCCGATTGGTGGGAGGGAATTTCTATAAGAAAAATATTGTGCAATCCTGTATATATGGGCTATAACCAGTGGCATTCAAAATCCAATGGTGATACGCTCTATAAAGGATTACATGAGCCTATTATAAGTAAAGAACTGTATGAGCAGGCACAAGAAAGGCGAATAAATCGAAAAACATCAAGCACGACTTCCGAAAACACTCTGAAAAATTACTATTCCGGATTGCTCTACTGCGAATCCTGTGGAAAATGTATGCAGCGCCGCACAATAGAAAGACCATCGGGCATTAAAATTGAACATATGGTATGTCGAACCACAAAGTGTAATACTGTATCTTCCCGCACTGATAAAATAGATGAAGCTGTACTGACTGCGCTTAAAATACACCTTGCACAGTTAAAAAATAAATCCTCAGGAATAAATAACAACAATACACAAAGTGAAAATACAATAGATGTTATTTCCATGATAAAATCTGAAATTTGTGATCTTAAAAAGCAGAAAAATAAACTTCATGATTTATTAGAACGAGAGATTTATGATGAAAACACTTACCTTGAAAGGCAATCTATCGTTGCTCAGAAATTAAAGGAAGCTGAAAAAGCATTATCTAATGCTGAAAAGATTACCACACAAAAACTCTCGGACGAGCAAGCAATTATAAACATAGAATTATTACTGGAAAACTTTTCTTCTGCTGATCCTCTGCAAAAAAAGGAACTGCTTAGCAACGTAGTCAGACGTATCGAATATAGCAAGACATCAGATTTGCGAGGTATCCATAACAAAAAAGAATCCAATATGACAATCAAATGCTTTTTCATTTAAGAGCAAAACACACGATATCAGTACCTTTGATTACTGACATCGTGTGTTTTATCATTTTTTAACTGTATCAACTTAAACATTCTGAGTTTTGGGGACAAACTCAATTTTTAAGTTCATATTCATTGCAGAGGCTATTCGAGTAAGTGTTTTGATAGAGGGATTGGCGTTACCGTTCTCAATCTTGCTGATGTCAGCCTGATCTATGCCGGTAAGTTCGGAAAGCTGTTTTTGAGTAAGGTTGTCGGCATTGCGGCAGGCAATAAGCATTTTGGCAAGCTCATATTCGGGAGCAAGTGCTTCATACTCCTTGCGGAACTCAGAATCGGTTTCAAGACGGGCGTTTAAGGTTTCTCTGAAATTTTTACTCATATCGATCACTCCTTGTTTCGTTCAAGATATTCTTTACGATATTTTTTTGCAAGTGTAATTTCATTTTCGGGCGTTTTCTGTGTTTTCTTTACAAATCCATTGGTAAGAATTATCTTCTTATTGACTACAAAGAAATACAGCACTCGTGTAATGTCAGAAGCAACCTTTGCACGAATTTCATAAATCCCGTCGCCCAGCGGTTTGGAGTGCGGCTCACGAAGCTCATTTCCGAATGCTTCGAGCAGTTCAAGCTCTCTGAACATTTTAGCCTGCATTTTTGCGTCAAGAGAAAGAATAAATTCTTCGGCAGGAAATGTGCCGTCCTCTTTCTCATAGTATTCAACATCAAACAAGCTTTTACTCTCCTTTTGCAATATGGTATATATCCCATATCTATATTATATACCACGCATAAGCAAATGTCAAGAAAAAATTTTAAAGAGGAGAGTACTCTGCCGCAGCAAGAACTCTCCTCTTTTGTTGTGAATGATGTTAGCATGTTTATTATGTGTATCAAGCATATTGTAATTTTTTTTCATATATCCACATATCAGTTAGCCTCCTTTTCCCACGGCCAGGGGCCCTTTGCCCATTCAAAGACATTTTCGCAGCCTGACTGTATAGGTGTCAGAGGACCGAACAGCTCATTATAGGACTGCACTGCCTTTTCACGCAGTTCCTTGTATCGTCTGAACGCAAAAAGTCCGTTTCGGCAGGTCGGGTGAGTGTCAAGATAAAGCTGCAGCTCATACAGATAAAAATCATACATCTGAATGGCATACATAAGCTGACGGCGTTTATTTTCCATACTGTGCTGCACCCTCCTTTCCAAGAAAAGGCATATCAAGCGACGGGAATATGGTGCCCTTTGCCAGAGCCACATTCTCGGCATAAGTGTCCTCCCACTCCTGATAGGGCACATATGCCATGGCAAGAGGTGTATCCTGAGGAAAACGTCCCCGGGGTATGGTCAGTCCGTCTGTACTGCATTTGTCGTTTTCGTTCATCTTCCCTCTCCTTTCGGTAATGTATTCGGCGGAGTATCACAGGGCCGCTGCTCCTGTGATTTTCCGCTTTTTTATATTATGCGGCGGGTGGGAATTGGTGAAAGAAGAAGATTGCAGGTAAGATTGTTTAGCTTTATATGCTGTTTGTTTTGCCTGTTCAGCAAGTTCTTTTTCAGTAACAATTACCGTATCTAACCACGAAATCAAAGCGCTTATACCAGCTGATAATCCCCAAGTTAAAGCAGCATTAAGAGCCATAGTGACAGCTTGAAGACCTATAGTTTTTGCTGTTGTAATCGCTAATTGTGCACCATAACCAACAAGAGATGCCTTAGCTCCGTTAAGACCGCCCAAATAATTACCGAGCTGAGTATTACTTTGACCAACTGCTTTTGCAAATGCTTGTGCGTTATCTGATCCAGACTTTTGTGCCTGATTAAACAATGCCATTGTTGATTTTACATTAGCAAAACCCTTTGTGTTACCATCAAGAATTGCAGCGTAAACACCCTCAACACTTGCTTTTGCAGAAGCACCTTTTTCAGCAAGTTCAGAAAACATCAACGATACATTAAGATCTTTGCCATTCATTTTGGTAATGAAATCTGTATAATCTTGACCAAAATCCTGCTTGGAATTAAAGTTATTGAAATTATTTACAAATTTCTGAATTTCATTATTTGTAAGGTCAAATCCCGTTTTGATTTTTTCAACCTTATTAAATATATTAGTTATGTGTCCGTCAACAGTCTTAAATACCAAATTTCTATAATAACGTTTTGAATTATTATGAAACTATATTGACGTAGCATTTAATTTATGCTATAATTTAACAGAGGTGATTATATGGGATTTTATAGATATTGTCCAAAATGCGGAGATATTACTTGTAGCCAAAAAGGGGAAAACTGTGATTATTGTAATGAACCCTATGTAACTACCGCTTATAAATGGGATTTAAATGATGATAGAGATATGTACAAAATAATCCTCGAAGAATATGTCAAACCCAATCCACTCTTTGACGAAGAATTATACAACTTGCGAATAGGGAAGGAGAAAAGACAACAGCAAGCTACTCTTGATATGATGCGTATGGAAAAACAACAAGCTCAAAGAGCTAATGTCCCCAAGTGTCCTACCTGTGGATCAACAAATGTAGAAAGAATATCTACAGCTCAAAAAGCTTTTGGCTTTGCTTTGGTTGGATTGTTTAGTAGTAACTTAGGTAAGACAATGCACTGTAAGAACTGCGGATATAAGTGGTAAGATAAGAGGCATCGTATTTGGTACCAAAGTCTTTTGTTTATATCACTTATAAAACGCTGCGATATGTTTTACTCACCTCTCCCTATAAACACATACATATCCCCCTTACTGATCTATGTATCAATCATATCAGTAAGGGGAATTTTATTTCATTAAAATCAAATTAAAACTTCCGAAATCTATAGACATCTGCACATATAATATGGTAAAATAAATTCATAAACAAGGGAAAGCAGAAGATTAGCACTCTCGCACATAGAGTGCTAAAATTTACTTATTTGTCACAATTTTAACATTGTATTGTCACAATAAGCAGTTATACTGATACTTGTAAAAAGTCAGAAAAAAGAAAACCGCCTGCAAGGAAATCCTTACAGACGGATATCTGGTGGAGATGACGGGAATCGAACCCGTGTCCGAAAACCGATCCACACGACTTTCTACGAGCGTAGTCTGTTATTTACATTCCCTCGTTCAGCCGTGAACAGACACACAGCTGAACTCAGTAGCCTGCGATACATCAGACGGGCGCAGGCACTCCCGAATGACGTTCACCGTTAATCGACGCCTGAGCCGGAACCACGGTACTTTCCGGGCAGACGAGCAGCGCTTACGCAGCTGCTAAAGCAAAATTATCGTTGTCGTCTAATTTTAAAACGTGTGCGGGTTATAGAGATCAGCACAGTCCTCTGCTCGCTTATCATGCTTCACAATCCCCGTCGAAACCTTTACATCCCCAGGTTATGAAGCGGACGTTTTACCTGTTTCTCTCCTTGATGGCTCTGTCAATATCACGCTTGGCAGCCTCGGCAGCCATTGCATCACGCTTATCGTGAAGCTTCTTGCCCTTGCAAAGACCGACCTGCATCTTGACCCTTGAACCCTTGAAGTAAAGAGAGATAGGAATGAGAGTAAGCCCCTCCTGCTTGATAGTACCGAAAAGCTTGTTGATCTCCTTCTTATGGAGCAGCAGCCTTCTGACTCGCATGGGGTCACGATTGAAAATGTTGCCGTGTTCGTAGGGAGATATGTGCATTCCCTTCACCCACAGCTCGCCGTCTTCAATAGTACACCATGAGTCCTTGAGATTAACGCCGCCCTGACGGATGGCCTTGACCTCAGTTCCCACAAGCTCGATACCGGCTTCATAGCTTTCGATGACAAAGTAATCGTGCCTTGCCTTTCGGTTTTCGGCAATAGTTTTAAATCCGTTTTTATCGGCGGGCATCACGACACATCCTTTCATCAAAAAAGCTACAAAATAAACTATAGCACATTTTCATTTGATTGTCAAGCATTTTGGTGCCGAAATTTTCGGCGTTAAAATACAAATTTCCCGCAAAATATCCGTACAAAGGAGCGGTCACATATGAATATTCTTTATGAGGTCATGAGCCGCAACAGGTAGCTGACCGAAGCACTCCCCCACTTGAAAATATAACTCACCGTCTGAAAGGAAGATGAATTTTATGAATATGCAGAAACTTACCAAAAAGACTATAGAAGCCATTCAGGCTGCACAGGATACCGCTATTGAGTACCAGAACACCAACGTTGACCAGCCTCATCTGCTTTATGCGCTGATGACTCAGGAAAACGGTCTTATCCCTCAGCTGATGAAAAAGCTGGGCAAGGACGCAACCGTTATTGCAGGCAGCCTTGAGCGTGTTATGGCAAATATACCCAAGGTAACGGGCAGCGGACGTGATATGAACACCGTTTATATCTCCCAGTCCCTTGACAGACTGCTCAATGCCTCCGAAGCCATTGCCAAGAACATGGGCGATGAATTTGTATCCGTAGAGCACGTTATGCTCTCCTACTTTGACAACGCTGACAAGGACATCAAACAGATATTCAAGGACTTTGCCATCGACAAGGACAGCTTCCTGAAGGCTCTTCAGGAGGTAAGAGGCAACCAGCGTGTTACCACCGATACTCCCGAGGACACCTATGATGTGCTTAAAAAGTACGGTCAGGACCTTGTGGAGCTTGCCCGTCAGAACAAGCTTGACCCTGTTATCGGCCGTGACAGCGAGATAAGAAACACTATCCGTATCCTGTCCCGTAAGTCCAAGAACAACCCCGTTCTTATCGGTGAACCCGGTGTCGGTAAAACTGCCATTGCAGAGGGTTTGGCACAGCGTATCGTCCGTGGAGATGTTCCCGACAACTTAAAGGACAGAAAGCTCTTCTCCCTTGATATGGGTGCTCTTATTTCGGGCGCTAAGTTCAGGGGCGAATTTGAGGAGCGTCTGAAAGCCGTTCTGAACGAAGTTAAAAAGTCCGAAGGCAAGATCATCCTCTTCATTGATGAGCTGCACACCATTGTCGGCGCCGGCAAGACCGACGGCGCTATGGACGCAGGCAACCTCTTAAAGCCTATGCTTGCAAGAGGCGAGCTTCACTGCATCGGTGCGACCACTCTTAACGAGTACCGTCAGTACATCGAAAAGGATCCTGCGCTTGAAAGACGTTTCCAGCCCGTGCGTGTTGATGAGCCTACCGTTGAGGATACCATTTCTATCCTCCGTGGACTTAAAGAGCGTTACGAGGTGTTCCACGGCGTAAAAATTCAGGACAGCGCACTTATCACCGCCGCTGTTCTTTCAAACCGTTACATTACCGACAGATTTCTCCCCGATAAGGCTATCGACCTTGTTGATGAAGCCTGCGCTACCATCCGCACGGAAATGAACTCCATGCCTACCGAGCTTGATGATATCGCAAGAAAGATCATGCAGAAGGAGATCGCCGAGACTGCCCTCAAAAAGGAAGAGGACAAGATATCTCAGGAGAAGCTGGCAGAGGTAAGAAAAGAGCTTTCCGAGCTGCGTGACGAGTTTAACTCCATGAAAACACGCTGGGAAAACGAGAAAAACTCTATCTCCCGTCTCCAGAAGCTCCGTGAGGACATTGAGCACACCAACGCCGACATTGCCAAAGCTGAGCGCAGCTACGACCTTAACAAGGCTGCCGAGCTGAAGTACGGCAAGCTCCCTGCTCTGAAAAAAGAGCTGGAAGAGGCTGAGGCTGCTGCTGATGACTATGAGAAGCATACTCTTCTCCGTGACAAGGTAACAGATGAAGAGATCGCCAAGATCGTTGGCAGATGGACAGGCATACCCGTATCCAAGCTTATGGAGGGCGAGCGTGAGAAGTTGCTGCATCTGGACGAGGTTCTCCACAAGAGAGTTATCGGTCAGGACGAGGCTGTTCAAAAAGTCAGCGAGGCAATACTCCGTTCAAGAGCGGGAATACAGGACCCCAACCGTCCTATCGGTTCCTTCCTCTTCATGGGTCCTACAGGTGTTGGTAAGACCGAGCTTGCAAAGGCTCTGGCACAGGCACTGTTTGACGATGAAAAGAACATTGTCCGTATCGACATGACCGAGTACATGGAGAAACACTCCGTGAGCCGTCTTATCGGAGCGCCTCCGGGATATGTTGGTTATGAGGAGGGCGGTCAGCTGACTGAGGCTGTTCGCCGCAAGCCTTACTCCGTAGTCCTCTTCGATGAGGTCGAGAAGGCTCACCCCGATGTATTCAACATTCTGCTCCAGGTACTTGATGACGGTCGTATCACCGACTCTCAGGGCAGAACGGTAGATTTCAAGAACACCATAATCATACTGACCTCCAACCTTGGCTCCGAGTATATCCTTGAAGGTATTGACGAGAACAACGAGATAACCCCCGAGGCAAGAGCTCAGGTTGATAAGCTTCTGAAAACTCACTTCCGTCCCGAGTTCCTGAACCGTCTGGACGAGATAGTATTCTACAAGCCCCTTTCCAAGAAGGAGATATATCCTATCATCGACCTTATGCTGGACGGTCTGAGAAAGCGTCTGGAGGACAAGCAGCTTGAGCTTGAAGTCACTGACGAAGCTAAGGAATTTATCGCTAAGGAGGGCTATGACCCCATTTACGGCGCACGTCCCCTTAAGAGATATATCCAGAGCAAGCTTGAAACTCTTATCGCCCGCACTATGATCGCAAACGACCTTGACCCCTTTACTACTATCAAGGTTGACAGCGACGGCGAGAAGCTTTCGCTTACGACTATCGCACCTGAAAAGGACAGCTGATGACATAATAATCCAAAGCTCCCACGAGAAAATTTCTCGGGGGAGCTTTTTGTTTGCGCATATGTATTATCAGCTCTGCGGCAGAAGCTTGTCACGGTACCTGCCGAAAAGCTTTGTTATAAGCTTCAGTTCAAGTCCCACAAGCACTGCGGCGATTATGGTTCCTGCGCCTACGCTTCCCAGGCTGCCAATAAATATCATGCAGACCGCAAAGGATATGATGACCATTGATATATCAAATATCACCTTTACGGTGGAAAATTCTATGCCCGATGCCTGGGATATAGCGAGCATTGCGCCCTCGCCTGCCAGCGGCATTATATTTGCAGGAACATAGAAGAAAATCCCAGTCGCTATGAGCAGGGTGCTGACCAGCATCATGCTCAGACGGATCACGATATTCTCAGGGGTGGGAAGAAAGGTCATCAGGTGATTGCAGAACGTGGTGAATGCGCCGAACATTACTCCCACCGGTACCTGAAGAAGATTTATAGGCTTAAATTTTCTGCGCAGCACTGCTATCTGCAGCAGCACCAGTGCGATGTGGAATATTATAGTGGCTCTGCCCATCTCTATCCCCCACACGCAGGTCATTGTGTATGGTATTGAGCTTACGGGGGAAACGCCAAGATTGGATTTTACGGATATGGATACTCCCAATGTCATTATAAACAGTCCCATAACATAGATAACTGCTCTTTTTGCCGGATCTTTATTCAACAGATCATCTCCGAACATCAAAAATAACACCGCCGGCATTGCCTGCCGGCGGTGTTTGTATATCTGTCAGTTATTGTGTCGATCAGAAACCGAGGATCTTTGCAAAATCATCGGAAATAGTCTTTTCAAGAGCAGCAGCTTCTGCCTTGGTAGTGCCTGTGGTGGTGTAGTAGGCCTTGATCTTAGGCTCTGTGCCGGAGGGACGAATGATAACGCTTGCGCCGTCGGTGAGCTTGAATGTGAGCACATCGGACTTGGGAAGTGTAAGCATTGTCTTTGCGCCTGTTGCGGTATCAACAGAGGTGCTTGCAAGGTAATCCTCGAAGCGTGTTACGGTAAGACCGCCGATAGTCTTGGGAGTGTTGGTTCTGAGGTCGGACATGATCTCTTTCATTCTCTCCATACCGGTCACACCCTCGCAAACGAAAGAGGACTGGCTGTGAACATATACTCCGTACTTCTTGTACATATTCTCTCTTGCCTGAATGAGGGAAATGCCCTTGGTGCGGTAGAATGCAGCCATTTCGCAGATGAGCATGGAAGCAACAACAGCGTCCTTGTCTCTTACATAGGAGCCTGCCAGGTAGCCGTAGCTCTCCTCGAAGCCGAAGATGTATCTGTCTTCCTGACCCTTATCCTCCAGGAAGCCGATCTGCTCGCCGATGAACTTGAAGCCTGTAAGAACTTCGATAAGCTTAACGCCGTATTCCTTAGCGATCTTAGCTGCGATATCAGTTGTAACGATGGTCTTTACTGCAACGGGATCGGCAGGCATTGTGCCCATCTTTGTTCTCTCGGAGCAGATGTATTCGAGAAGCATTGCGCCTACTTCGTTACCGGTGAACAGCTCATAGCCGTTATCGGAAGGAACTGCGATACCAACTCTGTCGCAGTCGGGGTCGGTAGCGAGGAGAAGGTCAGGCTTTACAACATTGCAAAGCTCCAGACCCTTTGCAAGTGCTTCCTTGATCTCGGGGTTGGGGAAGGGGCAGGTGGGGAAGTTTCCGTCGGGATATTCCTGCTCGGGAACTACGGTAACGTCCTCAACGCCTATCTTCTTGAGGATAGCTCTTACAGGCTTGTTTCCTGTGCCGTTGAGAGGAGTGTAAACTACCTTGAGTCCGCTGGACTTAACCAGATCGGTGTGGATACCCTGCTTGGATACCTCGTCAAGATAGCTGTCGATAACGGACTGTGGAATGTAGTTTATTCTGCCGTCTGCAACGCCGTCATCATAGGAGATGGTCTTTGCGCCGTCAAACATGGGAACGCTTTCGATATTCTTGAGCACGATCTCAGCTGCGTCAAGTGTGAGCTGGCAGCCGTCGGAACCGTAAACCTTGTAGCCGTTGTACTTGGCAGGGTTATGGGAAGCTGTGATCATGATACCTGCGCTGCACTTCAGGTTTCTTACTGCGTAGGAAAGCATGGGAGTGGGCATAAGCTCGGTATAGATATGTACCTTGATGCCGTTTGCAGCCAGAACTGATGCTGCTTCCTTAGCGAAAACGCCGGACTTGATACGGCTGTCGTAGGAAATTGCAACAGAGGGAGATGTGAAAGCCTTGTTAACATAGTCTGCAAGACCCTGAGTTGCTCTTCTTACTGTATAAACGTTCATTCTGTATGAACCTGCACCGATAACACCACGGAGACCGCCTGTACCGAATTCCAGGTCACGGTAAAATCTGTCCTTGATAGCGTCGCTGTCACCTGCGATAGACTTAAGTTCAGTCTGAAGGTCAGGGTCATCAACAGCCTTTTCGCACCAGAGTGAGTAAAGTTCCATTTCGTTCATTGTGATCACCTCATAATTTATTTTGTCTGAAAACGGCGTGGCTGAATGCCCGCCTGAATTTTCACATTCAACTCATTATACCACATTTTTTCGGTATTGCCAATAGGATTTTTGCGATTTATCATATTTTTAACATTTGAACAGCAAAGCTAACTTTCTCAATCGTTTTCATAGTACATTCTATATATCCGATGTCAAAATGTCTGATTTGCTGTCCGATTTTCCGACCAGATCGTGTGCTATAATGTAAATATGATGAACAGCAGAAAAGCTTATTCAAATCAAAGAGAGGATATGTTAATATGAAAAAAATAATGTCAATAATCAGAGAATATCCCGCTGCCGCAGCCCTCTGCGTTGCCGCCGACACACTTGTGACAATAAGGTTCACCAGACTGTCAGCCGCCAGCGACCCCACTGCAATGACATATTTTATTGCGCTTTACGGTGCTTTCATGGGCGTGCTCATCTTCTCCGCAGGACTTGCAAGAGCTTCCGCAAAGGCTGAGGAAAAAGCTGCACAGAAGCGCAGAGAACGCCGCAGAAACGCCATTTACGCCATGCGTGAAAGAGAGTTCTACAACATCAGAACAAACCCCTGACATTCACATCAGTTGAACATATTGTTGCGTATCTCCTTGGCGGCATACATTCCCTCGAGGGTCTGACCGGGAACATCGGGGTGAAGTCCGTCACGGAGATATTTTCCTGTGCCGCCGATCACCTCGAACTTCTCGCAGATACCACTGTTGTGGAAGCAGTCGATGACCTGTGCGCTCATTCCGCCCGCTACCTTGCGGAGCACCTCGATAGTCTTTTCAATCTTTTTGTTATGCTCGGGTGTTGCGGTCTGGATAGGTGTGAGCACGAACACACGGCAGAGTGGGAACTCCTCCATAATGCGCTGTATGCACCATCTTGCTGCGCCTGCCTCGGTGAAAAGGTCAACGCTTTCATTGCCTTCAAGGGTCTTGCCCTCCAGAGCCTTATCGGGGCAGCCGAGGCAGTCCTCAGCGTCATTTGTGCCCATTGCAAAAGCGAACACATCGGGCACGGGAGCCTTTCCGCTCTTTACCTCTTCAATAAAGCGCTGGGTATGAACGACAGCGCAGTTGTTGGCTCTCTTCTGAAGCTCAACAGGGTCGTCAGTTTCCTCCCAGCCGTCGCTAATGCCAGCAAAATCGGGAGAAGTATAATCCTGAGTGGTAACGCTTCCGCCGCTGTATGCGATAGTGCGCTTGTACCAAACGGAGCTGCCTACGGCAACATTGTGATGGGAAGCCATTCCCAGCTCTTTATATACGTGATACGACCACTGCTCCCCTGCTGTGATGCTGTCGCCGTCCACGCCGAAATTCAGCTTTGAAAAATTCATATGAACACCCTTTCATACATATATAATATGGATATATCTTACCACTTTTATCTGCGAATGTCAAGGCAGGAACGGTTCTCATACGGTACAGGGCCATTTTATCCGCTTGACAAAAGAGTGTGAAAATCGTATAATCATTGTAATACATATTTATGGGAAACGCATGAAAAGCTGTTTATTTTATTTGAAAGGAGCGTGGGTCAGTCTGTCTGACCGCACATAAAGCCATGTCCGAAAAAGCCAAAACAATCCGAGAGCCATTTTTCACGCCTAAGCGCAAAAAAATCGCCGCAATATGCTCCGCAGCCGCTGTAGTGCTGTGGCTGATACTGTGGAATATCTTTCCAATGGAATTCTACTCGCTTTTCTTTGCATCACTTGTAGGAAGCAATCTGCTGCTGGCGGTCTTGGCGGCGGTCATAACCTTTCCATCGAATCTTCTTTGCAGCAAAATAACAAGGCGTGACATTTCCGCAGGCATACATCTTATCATCAACATTGTGTTTATGGCAGGCTGCATTTATCTGTATTCTATTTTCAGATACGACGCTGTTTGGCTGCTGATTATCGGCATTGCGGCGCATATTGCGGCGACTGCCCTGTTGTTCGCCAAGAGCAAGGCTCCGCAGGTAAGTCACATCAAGGAGCCGCTGCTCGGCACAGCTAAAATGATAGCTGCGGGTGTTATCTGCACGGTTCTTTCAGACTGTATTTATTATCTGCTGTTTTCGGCTTTGCTTAATATTTTTAGGGAATAATGTTCGGCGCAGAAGCGAGGGTTTCTGCGCTGTTTTTATTTATTAAGATATGATTGTGATTGGCTTTAGCTTTGTATTTTGGGCGTAATGGGTGCAAATCAGCTATCTGGAAATTGTCATAATTTTCAGTACATACCCGTGAGGGTGTGACCCCGATTATCCCAATCCTGATGGTGCATCACTTAATTTCAACTCACACACCCGTGAGGGTGTGACCCTACATATAGACATAAAAAGGGT
>ENA-OWRJ01000350-OWRJ01000350.1-human-gut-metagenome-genome-assembly--contig:-NODE-350-length-65113-cov-4.432891_pt1 | contig 65113 bp, 48 predicted proteins | sample MGYA00248269_ERZ651897 | MGnify/ENA primary metagenome ERZ651897 (study PRJEB26924, sample SAMEA4378252) | human gut metagenome | biome: human gut; feature: human-associated habitat; material: faeces...
TATCGAGGGTACAGTATTTTGCATTCGAGGTACTTCCATTTGCTCCGAGCCGGATATTTTTGTTTGAAGCGGGAGATTGTTTAAGTCGGTAGTCGGACGGAGGAATTGTAACCCGATAAAAGTACATAGCAAAAGTGTAATACAAGCAGCTGCCCACCAAATGGTTCTTTTCCAAAAGGAGATACGGCGTGGAGCGAGCTCTTTGGAAAGTTCTTCCCAAACTTCTGGCGGAGGAGTAACCGAATATTCATCGAGCTGCTCTTTCCAGCTGTCTGTCCAATTTTTAGTTTTATCCGTTTTCATATTGTGCCCAATATTGTTTAACTCGATTCATCAATATCGTTCGTGCCCGATGTAATTGTGATGAGGAGCTTTTTTCATTTATATGAAGCAGGTTTGCGATTTCTTTATGTGATTTGTTCTCGAATGTGAACAGATTGAATACCGTGCGGTATCCGTCCGGTAATTCCGAAATGAATCGAAGAAGCGTTTCCTGAGGAATGTTTTTTACGATTTTGTCGTCGTCTTCATATTCCGGGTCGGCTATTTCGGGAGCGGTTTCGATGTCGAGCTCGATATGTTGTGTTTGCTTGCGAATTGCTTCTAATGCTGTATTTACCATAATACGGCTCAACCATGCTTTTAATGAGCCTTCGCCTCGGTAGAAAAATTTATCCAAAGAGGTAAAGGCTTTAAGGAACCCGTCATGTAAAAGATCTTTGGCGAAATCTCTGTTCCCGGAGTAACGGATACAAAGTGCGAACATTTCACCGGCATAGCGTTGATACAACTCGTTCTGTGCCGTCATATCTTTCCGCTTGCAACACTCTACCAGCTCTGCTTCGTTCATTTTTTGATGATTCCTGTTATTTATTAAATGCAATGATGTAAAAATACTGCATGACAGGTGATAGAAAAATTGTTTTTAACTCTTTAACAAAATTCTGTGCAGTATTTTTGAGTGGTTTACGTTTACCCCATAAAAGCGAATAAACTAAAAAAACAGACGAATATGAAAATGAAAAAGTTTTTATTGGTAGGATTATTAGGTGTTGTGACATTGTGCGGGCTGTCATCTTGTGACGATGATGACGATGGCGGATACGTTCCGTTTTCCTATGCGGTGGGCGATATGGTCGTAAAAGACGGGAGTGAGCCATATATCCAGTTGGATAGTAAGCAAACACTTTTTCCGTCGAATGGCAGCCGTTTGCCTAATTATTTGTTGAAAGACGGAAAACGGGTAATCGTGAACTTCTCTTTTCTCGAAGGTCAGCGGGAAGGATATGATTATTATATTCTTATCAATGATATAGATTCTGTGTTGGTTAAGAATGTTATTCCCATCACTCCTGAAACGACCGATAGTATCGGTAATGATCCTGTGAATGTGTTGGATATGTGGACGAGCGATAAGTATCTGACGGTTCAGTTTGAAATGCGAGGTCTTGGTCGCGAGAAACACATGATTAATTTGGTTAGGAATTATTCTTTATCTCCTAATCCCGATGGAGACGGTTATTTACAGTTGGAGTTGCGTCATAATCGTTTGAATGATCCTGAGATAGACCATATTTTATGGGGGGTGGCTTCGTTTAGATTGGAGGATTTGAAACTGGAAAATCCCGATTTGAAAGGGTTGAAAATAAAAGTGCGTAGTCCTTATGGAACGGAAGTTCGTACTTGTGATTTCGAGAAGGAGGATTCAGGAGAGGATGCAATTTCTGGAACTCAGGAGAAGAGTGTTTCTACTTATGTCCGATAGAAATAGTTAAGTAAATAGGTGTTGATTGCCGGGAGCAGAATGGATATTTTGCTTCCGGTTTTTTATTGTGAAATAAGGGTTCAGTAGACAATTCATGTGGATAGACTTGAATGTTAATGAATGAGAGGGTTTGGAAAGATTTCATAAGTTTTTTTTGCGGTAAAGGTTACCCCATTCGCTATGAGTATACTTTCCCTCTATTTTCTTGCATCCTCATCACCAAATAAAGGCGATGTATTTAGGAGTGAAGTTTCTGTTTGTATTAACCCCCTCGCCCTGCGGACACCTCCCCTATGTTTTGCTGTGCAAAACATAGGGGAGGTGTCCGCAAAATGCCACAGGATATAGAGGAGGCGGTTAAAGGAAAGTCTACTATTAAACTCCTCCTCTGTGTGGTGTTAGCAATAGGGGCGGTTTCCTCTGGACGGAGGGGTTGAAAACGCTATCGTATCAATCTGTTTATACCGGATATATCCCTTTCTTCCCCCCTGCCGTGTCTCGTAACATGACGGAGAACTGAGTTAGATATATAGGGAAGAGAATATACACGAACAATCCCTGTTAATTTTCTATTGAATCGAAATAAGGGCTTATAATTTTTTGGGGGACAGGTACAAAAAAAATTGATTGTCTCACGACAACCAATCTTTGTTAACCTTAAATCTAATACCATGAAAAACACATTGCAAATATAGGGGTAAATATGTTCTCAAACATAATATTTAGACAATAATTTTCTTGGATTTAATTTGTTTTAACTAATGTAAATCGATTTGGTCGTAAATGTATACGGTTTTTAACATTTTGGCGAGACTGTAAACAAATATTCGCTGTTCCCGGATATTTCCTTATATTAGAATGAGATAGAAATAATTCAAAAAGGGGAAAAGGATTTGTTTGTTTTATCCTTTTCACATTTTTCGTTTGTGGTATCGGACGAGTTTGTTAAAGATGGACTGTATTCGGTATATCCAAATAAATTTGTTTCTGCACTTGGTTTACATTATCTTTGTCATAACGAAGATAGGATGTGGTTTGACATAGCTAATTCGGAAATGAGATTCCCGTTTGCCTCTGCGCTCACCTTTCATTATCTTTGTCTATTGTTGTACGAGTGGTAAGAATTAAAATAGGTATTAGATTTAATACCCGATTAAATGAAAAATAAATGAAGGTTGCCGATTTGATAAAGAATAGTGGGAGTACAGGATTTTCATTTGAAATATTGCCTCCATTAAAGGGTAGCAGTATCGAGAAATCTTTTAAAGCGATAGACACGCTACGGGAATTTGCGCCGTTGTATATCAATATAACCACACATCGCAGTGAATTGGTTTATAAGGATACCCCCGATGGGTTGTTTCGCAGGGTCTCGGAACGTAGTCGTCCCGGTACAGTAGCGGTAGCGGCAGCTATAAAAAATAAATATCAGATACCTACTGTTCCTCATCTCATATGCAGTGGCTTTACAGCTCTCGAAACAGAATATGCTTTAATAGATTTGAATTTTTTGGGGATATGCGATTTGCTTATTTTGAGAGGTGATAAGGCTAAGCATGAGAACCGATTTATCGCTGCTTCCGGGGGATATGAACATGCTATTGAATTGGAGCAGCAGGTGAATCGTTTTAATGAGGGTTATTTCATAGATGGCACTCGAATGGATTTGGTCAGTACAAGGCAATTTTCATACGGAGTGGCGGGTTATCCCGAGAAACATGACGAATCTCCTAATCCCGAAGAGGATATGAAATGGTTGAAGGCAAAGGTGGATGCGGGAGCCGACTATATAGTTACCCAGATGTTTTTCGATAACGAAAAGTTTTTCTCGTTTGTAGACCGTTGTCGGGCAGCAGGGATTACCGTACCCATTGTCCCGGGATTGAAACCTATCTCGAAGGCTTCGCAATTGACATTGTTACCTCGTGTATTTCACGTAGATATACCCGATATGCTGGTTCGGGAGATTGTTAAGTGTAAAGACGATTCGCAGGTTAAGCAGGTAGGGATAGATTGGTGTACAGCTCAATCGCTCGAATTGAAAGCGAAGGGAGTACCCAGTATTCACTATTATTCGCTTATGGCGGTCGATAGTGTTTATCAAGTGGCGAAGTCGGTTTATTAACGGAGGGATCGCGCGATGTTTTTTAAAGACGTTATCGGACAGGAGGAGGTAAAGCGAAGACTTTTACGTTCGGTTGACAATGATCATGTGGCTCATGCCCAGTTGCTTTGTGGACCGGAGGGTGTCGGTAAATTTGCTATGGCTATGGCTTATGCCCGGTATATACATTGCACGAATCGTCAGAATGGGGATGCTTGCGGTGTATGTCCGTCTTGCCGGCAACATACGGCTTTGACTCACCCGGATTTGCATTTTGTATTCCCGATGGTCAAAGTGGATAAGAAGAAGCGGATATGTGACGATTATTTGCCCGAATGGACTGAGTTTTTGAAGGAGAATACCTATTTCGGGATCGATTCATGGTTGAGGTATATTAATGCCGATAACAAGCAGGCCGTAATTTATGGAGAAGAGAGTGAAAGTATTTTGCGGAAGATGTCTTTAAAGAGCTATGAATCTCCGTATAAAATAATGATTATATGGCTGCCGGAACGCATGAACGACACTTGCTCCAATAAATTGTTGAAATTGCTGGAAGAGCCTTATCCCGGTAGTGTGTTTTTGTTAGTCAGCAATAATCCCGATAGAGTGCTGGGGACTATACGTTCGCGTTCGCAGCTTATCGAGATTCGCTCTTTGTCCACGTCGGTTATAGCCGAGGCGTTGCAACGCCGGTATGGGATAACGGAGCAGGATGCTATTTCGGTGGCCCATGTCGCAGAGGGTAATTATTTGAAGGCTTGTGAAGCTCTTCAATTGAATGAGGAGAATAAATTGTTTTTCGATTATTTTGTACAGGTCATGCGTTTGGCCTATGCTCGGAAAATAAAGGATTTGAAGATATGGAGCGAAGAAGTGGCCGATTTGGGGCGCGAACGTTTGCGTCGATTTCTTTCCTATGCCCAACGAATGATACGTGAGAATTACATCTATAATTTGCATGTTCCTGCATTAACCTATATGAATCGGGAAGAGGTCCAATTTTCTTCGCGTTTCGCTCCGTTTATTCATGAACGTAATGTACAGGCTATCATGAAACATTTGAGCGATGCCGAAAATGATGTCGGGCAGAATGCTAATGCCAAGATTGTTCTTTTCGATCTATCTATAAAACTTATTATGCTGTTGAAAAGCTGATGAGGAGTCGTGATGTGAAATGAATGTAGAAGAGTTTAGGGAATATTGTCTTTCGTTGAAGGGTGTGGAAGAGAAGATGCCTTTCGTGAATGTTGCCGACCGATATAGCCGTGATGTTTTGTGTTTCTATGTGGGCGATAAATGGTTTTGTTTTGTGAATGTTGAAGTGTTCGATTTTTGTTGTATTAAGTGCGACCCGGTGGAATCGGGCGAATTGCAGGCTCGTTATATGGGAGTAAAGCCGGGGTGGCATATGAATAAAAGGTATTGGATTAGTGTTTACTTTAATCGAGATGTTTCGGACGAGATGGTCAGGAAGTTGGTGAAGAAATCTTATGATATGGTTGTCAAGCGTTTGAATCGTAAGGAGCGGGAAAGACTATTATAGAGGGATATGTCTATTTTTTTGAAAAAACAGGTCTTTTTCTATTGAAAAAATATTATCTTTGCCGTCCCGGATAGAAAACACCGGGAAACTACCACTGGGGCTGACCGGTTTTGACAGCGGGTAGAAGTGGTGGGTAAGCATGCAGAGCGTTGTTGCCCCGCTCTATAATATCAGACAACAAAAATTTAACTGGCGAAAATAACTACGCTCTTGCTGCTTAATCGAAGTACAGTAGATTAGCTTAATCTCCGCAACAGTTGTGGAGACAAGACATCACCCGGTTGCTGTTGTTCCGAAGCGTTCCGAAACGGTGGTGCAATAATATCGGAAATAGTCAGAGGCAAGTTTCGAGCTGATGATGAAAATTTAGAAACTAAGGTGCAGATTGGTGGCTTCGGTCTTGTCTGTACCCGACAATCAAAGCGAAGATAAGCATGTAGAAAGCTCATTAGTTCCTCGTTTGGACGAGGGTTCGAATCCCTCCAGCTCCACGATATATATTGTTTTTCAATAAGTTGCTGATTAGTGGTATTAAAAGTGGCACTATCTGTTTTACTTTTAATATCTTTTTTCATAAGATTCTGAAATGGTATTGTTTGATTGTATCTTAATATTGTGAAAAATAAAAGAGCGATGGCTGGTAAAAAAGCAAACAAGAAACAGGTGCACCCACATCTTTCGGGTGTACAAAAAGCCGTAGTGTCTTTTGCTAATATGTTTGAGAAAAACCGTCGTATAAATCGAGAGGCGCAACGAGTCATTAAAAGAAAAACACCTCAAAAAGTCAGGACTTTACTTTATGGGAAAAGAGGTAGGAGGATTGAAGAGCGTTTCTTCTGTGTTGTCTGTGGAAGTTCTTATGGGGAGGGGTGGAGATATAAATTGGAGGAGGATACCTATTTGTATTTGTGTTCTCGGTGTAAAGAGGTCGTTCGGCCACAGTTGACGGTAAAAGCCATATATTCATCGAATTTCGAAGTTCAAAGAAAAAAGCATTGAGGTTAGTTATTGTAGTGGATAGCCGATAAGTTTACTATAAAAAAAGAATCCATATATGTATATGGATTCTTTTTTACATTATCCCAATTCTTATTTCACTCGTTCATAATAGGGGAGACGATCGAGGGGGACATCTATCTCTATTTTTTTCGGACCCTTGAATGTTTTTCCTTGATCGTCGCGCCATGTGCCTTTGGGAAGATTAACGGTACGATGAGTGCCTTCGGTAATCATGGGGGCTATCATATATTTGTCACCGAGCATGAACTGATCTTTGCATTCGGTGAATCCGCTATGTGGAAAACTGTATTCCATGTGGCGCAAGATAGGCTCTCCGGTCTCGGCGGCATGACGGGCACATTCATAAATGTAGTCGCCCATCGTGTGATGTAGCTGTGCGTATCGTGCACAGATTTCCATATTCTCACGATTGAGGATTCTCCACGGGGCAACTGAAAATTGCATCATGGGCATGAGGGCATGGACTTGGCATGATCGTACAATGAGTTCTTGGTTAAATTCGTCTTCTTTAATATCGAGAAAAGAGGAAAATTGCCCACCTCCGATCATATCGGGACAGGCATAGGGATAACCGAGCATACCGCAAATTGCCATGTTGGGTATAAGCATGGATACGGCATACCACGAATAGTCTTTGTCTCCTATGCGTTGCACTAATGGCAGGCCTCCGGTTTTCCAAGCGGCTCGAAATTCATTGAAAGGGTAGGAAAGTCCCAGTTCGGCCCATCGTTGGGAGAAAATGTTTTGGTCGGCATTCTTGTCGTAGTAGTCGTACTCTCCGTTAGCCAAGATGGCTATATCGCCTGCGTCGAATTTGAACCCGTCGATCCCGTATTTTCCCATACATTCGTTTAGGGTTTGTTTTAGTGATTCGACAGCTGCCGGATTGGTCATGTCGTAGCATGCACTATATCCGTTCCACCAATTTACAACGGCAGGTGTGCCATTTTTGTTTTTCAGGAGAAATCCTTTGGCTGCCAAGTCTCTGAATTCGGGAGAATCGGCCGATACAAAGGGTGAAATCCAAAGCATGACTTTGAATCCGAGCCGGTGCAATTCGTCTGTCATGGCACGGGCATCGGGGAATTTTTCTGCTTTAAATTCGAAGTTCCCATAATAGCGTTGCCAGTTGTCATCGATCATCAAGATTCCTTTGGGGAATCCGTTCTCGATGATGTTATGAGCGTAGTTCAGAATGTCTTCTTGATTTTGATTATACATGAGTTCTATCCATGTATTGTATTGTGGTTCTTTAAAAAAGAGAGCTGGCGGAGTTTTTCCGTTTGCCGGGAAATGTGTTTTTGAGGCATGAAGATAGGCATCGCGAAGGTTTTTCCCAGTGGTTGCCACTTGTGGGGATTCATGATCTGATTCGATAACGAGCGTGTCGTTTACCAAGCGGAAACGGAAAGGTTCGTCACTCCATACATAACGTCCTTGCGAAGATAGGAGCAGGGGAGAGGCCTCGTTGTTGAAATTGACTTTTGTCAAATCATAGAGGGGCGTATTCGATGCAAAGGGCATTTCGTTACCTATTCCCACGAAGCAGCCCCACCATTTTTCATTATCGATGGGCGCGATGTGTTTGGTGTGCGGTTGGGCTTGTAGAAGAAAAAATGAACCCAGAAGGAAAGTGAGTAATGATATTTTTTTCATGATAAAATATATTAATGTGTGCACGAATCTACAAAATTTTCATGAATCGGCAAAAGACTTTATTTCTACTCTTTATGTTTGAGGTAGGGGAGATATGGGTAGGAATAATGTCGTGGTATAAAGCGAAGTCGTGAAATATTCTTTTTAGTTTTGTTTTGTTCATTTCTTTGGTTAAAAAACAAGAGAGGTAATGCATGATTTGCAGCATCACCTCTCTTTATGTGGTTTATGTCTCTTACAGATTTTTATTTCTTGATAAATTTCATGGCTTTGTCTGTATTACCCATCGTTATTTTAACGATATAACAACCTTTCGTCAAATCGGCGACATTTACGGGGGCTTCTTCCGTAACTTTAACCAATTTGCCTGTCAAATTATATATGGCAATGGTCGCGTTTTCGTCGATACCGTTTACATAAAGTATTCCGGCTTGGTAGTAGAGCGATATAGACTTTATGCTTTCTTTGTCTATGCCTACAATCGTTCCGAATGTTATGTTATAAGTATGGTTGCTGTCTATGGCTCCTATTTCGTAGATATTGTCGCTGATTTGGTCTAACAACGATTCCCCGGTAGAAGTGGTGAATGCGTCTACCTTATAATTTTCTTCGGGGATAAAAGTCAGTTTGACAAATGTGTTGTTTAGAATTTCGGAACCACTGGCATATACATTACTTTCGTCGTCGGAGATGGTGACAGAACCATTTCCGGTAACATTGCAAGTAACTCTCCATGTCGGTATTTTCGAGAACACAGCACATATTGTCATATTATCGGAAATTGCGTCTACTGTATATATGTTTTCTGCAAGTTCGTCTATCTTTTCTTCTTCGTTCACGAGGAATGACGTTAATTCATATCCTTCGTTTACGGTTACTTTGAAAGTTAGCTTTGATCCTCGTATAATTTCGGAACCGAATGCGGTCGCTTCTTCGGCATCATTAACGAACATTTCGACGTTACCACCGGTTGCGGTCGTATTGGTTACGATTACTTTATTGGAGAATACCACTGTTACTTCTGTGTCGTCTTCGATGACAAAAGTCGTTCCGCTATTTACTTCACCGTTTACCAACACTTGCGATAATACATATCCTTCTTCCGGTTCGGCTATGACTGTCAATGCGCTGAACTGGTCTACCGCACCACTTGTTACTTCTTCATTTTTAGCATTAACTACTTTGAATGTTCCCCCTTCGGTGGGTTGAGTGATGGTGAGATTATTGGTCGGGAATGTATGACCGGCTACGATTTGTACGGTGATGAAGTCGCAGGTATAAACTTCTGCGCCCCAGTGGGGAGCACCAGTATGTACCTCGGTTGTACCTTCTACTACACCGGCGGGACAGCTACCGAATGTTCCTTTGTTTTCCAATTCGGCTTCCGAATCATTTTCGATTTTGTAATAGGCCACTAATTCTTCGGGCATATTCTCCTGGTCGTAACCGCCGCGAATGGATTCCTTTACTTCTTTTTCGGTCAATGTTTTGGTCCATACCTGAACTTCGTCCACATAGCAAGAGAATCCGCCGTTACCTACGAAGAATACACACTCGTCTTGCAATAGACCTATACCATGTCCTTCTCGTTCTCCACCTTCTACAATTGTTCCTAAATCGCCGGTTCCTAATAATTTTCCGTTTTTGTATAGTTTGATTTCTTTATTGGAATCATCGACTGTCACGGTAATAAATGCCCATTCATCAGCGGTCAAGGTTGCTTCGGTCGTTACATCGGCTATTCCCGGACAGTTACCTTTGTCTTCCCATGCACGGGCTTTCAATTTTAGGACTCCGTTTTCGAGTACAACACCAAATGTTCCTACGGCTCCATAGTAAGGTGCTTGTCCGTGTCCCATTACTTGCCCATTTGTGCTGACTGTTTTCACCCAAGCGGACATTGTGAAATTACGGGCACGATGGTCTGAACCTGTTATATTACCGTTATTCCATGAATTATTCTCTCCATTTATGTGTTCGCCTAATACTTTATCATCAAAACGGAATTGGTATTTATTATTACCACTTATTGCAGGGACTAGTACAGCTTTGGGGCCTTCGATTTGGAATGAGACTGTGACAGTCGTATTTTCGTTCACCGTGTAATTATCTCCGTTGGTGAAATCGGATCCGTTTACTTGGAGGGAGAGAATTTCATAACCGGGATCGGCAGTAGCCGTAATTGTCAATACCGTGCCTTCTTTTATACCAGTATTCTCTCCTGTGGTAAGAGGCTCGGAACCGTTCATTACGCTTAGTTGTCCATTTTCTACCAGAGTCGGTAGCGTAACCGTGTAATAAGTAATATCGGTCAAGTTGACAATGATAGTCGTGTTTTCTGTTACCGTGAAAATGTATGATCCGTTTTCTTCTGCTTCGGCTGGTTGCTCGTTAATCAGTACGGATTCTATCTTCTTGTTTTCTGGCAATGAATTGAATGTTATGGTTAATTCTGTGCCAGAGGCTATCGATTCTAAGTTCTCGATAACTTCTTCTCCTGCTGTAATTTGATAATCTACTCCTTCGTCGACGGTAATTGTTACTTTATGCATAACGATTTCGACAAATGAAACAGTAATAGTTGCATCTTCCGTTACAGTATATGTCCCACCGTTTTCAATCGGTTGACCGTTGATATTCAGGGATTCCAAACGATAATTATCGGCAGGTGTCGCCGTTATGGTTAAAGTAGTCCCCGATGCTACGGTATTTTCTCCTGCCGAAAGAGGAGTCTCGTCGTTGGTCACGCTCAGTGTCCCGTTTTGTACTTCTGTGGGTAATGTAACTGTATAACTACCAGTGATTGTACGCCCTTCGGCTAATGTGGGGGCATATTCCGTAAAAGAGGTTTGCGAGATATATCCTCCGTCGGAACTTGTTTGTCCTCCACCTAATTTAGTATATTTGGCGGTTGTAGAAGATTGGGCAGAATCGACGACTTTGTTGGAGAATTGTCCAGTTGTACCCGGAGTAACTTCGTTGAAGTCATACCATACGGTTAAACTCGACAGGTTTTGGGGATTTTCGTAGGCTTGTGCAACTTCCTGAGCCGTCAAGGCTTTGTTGAAGAATTGGAATTCATCGCAGAGACCCGAAAACCCGAATCCTCCTAAGAAAAAGATGCAGGGATCGTCTCCAAAAAGTTCCAATTGTTTGGTGTTATTTTTTGTCGTTACGAGAACTCCATCTTTGTATACACAAACATCAAAATTACTGTTATCATAGACGAGGGTGAGGTAGGTCCATTCGTTTAATGCTACTGCGGTATTCAAAGTGGAAGTTACCGTATTACTTGCACCAGAAATGATTTTAAGAGTTCCCGTTTCAGTGGTGGCTAAAATCAAACTTCCGTTATAATTTGTGTGTGCTTGGGCGCCGTGTCCCATAATCACATTTCCTTTGTTATTGCTACCGCTGTTCATGAATCGATCCATCTTCACCCAAGCTGAAATAGTGAATGATTTGCCGGTACGGTCTGTGTCCCCACCGGAGCGGTCGCCTAAAATGGTTTCGGGAATTTGCAAGCGATAGCCGTTTACATTATTTGTACTGGCCTGAGAAATAGAAAGAGCTTTGTTCTTTTCGGCATAGCTATTAAGAAAAGGCAGAAGAGTAAACAATAAAGTGAATAACATGTAGTGTTTTTTCATGATAAACAAATATTTAATTAAACAAAAAGTAATTCTGAAAATTGAATGATATGTTTTTATTTTTTCATGATATGTATATACATATTTTTGAGCATTTTTTATGCGCTATATAATATTAACCTTAAATCGAGGGTTATCCCTAGTGAAAAAGTGAATTTTTTTTATTTTTTTTGAGAAAGTAGAAAATGAATACGATAAGAATCGTGCAGGTGAGATGTTCTTAGGAGCTTTTTTATCGTGTTAAGAGAACTATTATAGACCGATTGGCGATTGTTTGGCCATGTTACCCCTCTCCCCCCTGTGTTTTACTGCGCAAAATATAGGGGCGGTTTCCTCTGGACGGAGGGGTAGAAAATACAGGGGGAGGTGATAAGAGCTTGGTCATCTCTCCCTGTGCTCATCGCAGATGAGATAGGGGGGAGTGCCCGATAGTGTTATGGGGCACGACAAGGGAGGAGTTCTAAAATATCTCCGATAATGAAAACTGAAATATCCCGTAGCATTACGGAGAACAGTGTTCGCAATAGGGGAGAGAATATACATGAACGATCCCCGTTAATTAACGACTGAGCCGTTAAAATACTTTTGGGAAGAAGAAAAATAAAAACGGAGTATCCAGTGAGGGATACTCCGTTTCAATATGCTGTCTAAAATATTTATTCAGCACTTTCGGATGCAGGAGCTGCATCTGTTGCAGGAGCTTCTGCAACGGCATTAGCTTCTTCTTCCGCTTTTGCAGCGGCTTCGGCTTCTGCCTTAGCGGCAGCCTCGGCTGCTTTTTTAGCAGCGACAACTTCGGCTTTTGCTTTGTTCTTTTCGGTTTCTTCTTCTAGACGTTTTTTAGCAGCAGCGTCTTTTGCGGCAGAAACTTTGGCTTTCTCAGCGTCAATAGCCGATTTTTTGTTCTTCAACCATGCTTCGAAGCGTTGTTCTGCAACCTCTTCGGTAAAAGCACCTTTTTTTACACCGCCCAATAAATGTTTTTTCATCAATACGCCTTCTTTGGAAAGGATATTACGTACAGTGTCGGTGGGTTGAGCACCGGTTGTCAGCCAATACAAAGCTCTTTCGAAATTCAAATTTATTGTAGCAGGATTAGTGTTCGGATTATAAGAACCTATCCTTTCAATAAACTTACCATCACGTGGTGCCCTGCTATCGGCGATTACAATTTGGTAAAATGCGTAGTCTTTGTGACCAAAGCGTTGTAATCTGATTTTTGTTGCCATTTGAAATTTTTTAATTGGTTATTATTTGCATTAGCGGCGCAAAGATAGTATTTCTTTTTGAACCGTGCAAATAGGCATGCGCCTAAATTTTTTTGAGTATGAGATTATTTCGTCTCGGATAGCAAAACGTCTTGCCATAACTCGGCATTGAATCCGACCAAGACCTGTGAGTCTGTTACGAGAAGGGGACGTTTGATTAGTTTTCCATCGGAAGCCAATAGTTCTATCAGTTCTTTTTCGGGAATTGTACTAATGCGGTTTTTCAAATTTAATTCTCTATATTTTTGTCCGCTCGTATTGAAGAATTTTTGTAAGGGTAAATTGCTGCTGGTTATCCATTCGGTTAGTTCCCCGACAGTGGGCGGTGTTTCGACGATGTGCTTCGATTCTATATCAATGTCGTGATCTTTTAGCCATTTTGCCGCTTTTTTACAAGTGCTGCACGAGGGGTATTGAAAAAATAAAATTTTCATAGGTATTTGTTTTTAGAAATAATTTTTGAATGACAAAGATAGCGAAAGGTGAGTGCAGAGGCAAACGGAAATTTTATTTCCGAATGGACTATGCCGAACCGCATCTCATCTTCGTATTTACAAATGTACAAAAAGGCATTGTTAATGCTTCTTTTTTATTTTCGCTATAATAATATTATAGTTTATCTTTGCCATACTATCACTTTTTATAAGTTAAAAATAAAAAATGGCTTATACCCCGACAAAGTTAGTTGGGATATTGTTTTGGCTCTCGATGTGTGATTTTAGATGAACTGCTTTTAATAACTGTGCTATATTATGAAACCTTTGTATCAAGAACTTCCTTTTGCCGTCGATAATTATATCAATTTCTATCGGGAAGATTTGCCCCATTTTATCGTGCCGTGGCATTATCACCCCGAAATAGAAATCATGTGTATTGAAAAAGGGTGGGGCACTCGTTTTGTAGGTGATCATATCGGAGGATATGAAGAGGGCGATGTTTGTATGATGGGTCCTCAGTTGCCGCATGAGTGGAGAAACGATAAAGAATTTTTCGACTCGGATTCTGGTTTAAGGGCGACTTGTCATTGTGTTTATTTTCGTAAAGAGTTGTTTGAGGGTATATTGATACGATTGCCTGAGATGGCAAATATTCGTGAGTTAATAGAACGTTCGAGGCGGGGAATAAAATTTACCGGTGAATCGCGTGAACGGATCGCTCGATATATTCGACGCACGTTTAATCAAAATGGAATCGAGCGAGTAACTAATTTGCTCACACTTTTGGAAATGATGGCAGAAGCCGACGAATATGAAATTTTAGCGAGCGTAGGTTTTACCCAGTCGGTCAATTCTTCGGATTTTGAGCGATTCAATAAAGTTTATCGTTTTTTGGTGAAAAATTTTAATAAGCCGATTAAACTTGAAGAGGTGGCTGCTGTTGCCGGACTAACTCCTACTGCTTTTTGTCGATATTTTAAGGAACGTACGAAAAAGACTTTTGTACAGTATTTGAATGATATGCGTATAGGGCATGCCAAGAAATTTTTGATAGAAGGCAAAATGAAAATTTCGACTTTGAGTATGGAGGTCGGATTTAATAATTTGTCGAATTTTATAGAGCAGTTTAAGAAGTCAACCAACATGCTTCCTTCTGAATACCAAGAAAAATATGGGGTGAAAAAGAAGAAGGCGATTTGACCTTTTTAATAGCTTTTTATATAGATTATTTATGAGGACTGGGAAGTCTTTCTTGTAATTGATATTGACTTTTTGATATGTTGAGTACTACTCGATTATAAAAAGTGTTTTTTAATTTGTTTTTTATGTATCGCTTAAAAACCTCCAAAAAAGCTTCCTAATAGATATAGAATATTATCATTTTTATACTCCTCTAATCGGTATTTGGTAAAATACCAAAATCCTCGGCAAATATAGTGAATAGAGCAGGCCAATTGTCACTCTATCTTTGCCATATCGATAATAACATGAAAAATAATGGAGAATATGGAAATTGTATTTCCCCGATTATTCTTTACGGGGAACCGATTATTGGGAGAGAGAGTCGAGAATGTGAGCCGTACTCTGGGAGATTTGCGTGGTATTTTTGCCGATGTCGATGCCTTTTCTCGTATGCCGCAGAATATGCCGGCTTATGAGGTGAGTAGTTTTTTACCGGAACAGGAGGGTACTCCCGGCGGATTATATTTCGGGATTACTTATTTGCATCCGGGAAAAGTGGGAAACGAGTACTTCATGACTAAGGGACATTTCCATGCGAATATCGATCGGGCGGAATTTTATTGGGGGCTTGAAGGAGAGGGCATGTTGATTTTGATGGACCAGTTGCGTCGAGTGTGGGCCGAACGGATTTTTCCCGGGAGCCTACATTATATACCGGGTGGTGTGGCTCACCGTATGGCAAATACGGGAAATACTTTATTTTCTTTTGCAGCTTGTTGGCCGTCTGATGCAGGGCATAATTATCGGGAAATTGCCGATCATGGCTTTGCAGCCAGATTGTTGGAGGTCGATGGGAAGCCTCAATTGATAGGAGTATAAAGTTATGGGGGGAAATTATAGCGTCGCAATAGATTTGGGAGGAACTATCATAAAGATAGGTTTGATATTGGATTCTGAGATTGTTCGGTTTACCACAATCTCTTCGGATTCGGTGAAGGGTTTATCTCACATGCTTCCCAAGATGGAGCATGCAATTGATTCATTGTTGTCTGAGGAAGGAATATCTTCGACGGATTTGGTATCTATCGGATTGGCGTTTCCGGGTATGGTGAATCCTGTCGAATGCAGAGTGATTTCTACCAACGACAAGTATGACGATGCTTGTGATATCGATCTCTGTCATTGGGCCGATAGTCGTTGGGGCGTTCCTTTCGTATTGGAAAACGATGCCCGTCTTGCTGTCATCGGAGAGTGGCTCTACGGTGCAGCGAAAGGTACGGGAAATGTGGTAATGATGACTATCGGTACAGGAATAGGAACCGGTGTTATATTAGATAGCAAACCGTTGGTGGGGCATCATCATCAAGCTGGTTCCTTAGGAGGGCATATGGTTGTCGATTATCGTGGAAGACGTTGCAGCTGTGGAAATATAGGTTGTGTAGAGGCTATGGCTTCTTCATTTTTCTTGCCGGATATTATTCGGTCTAACGAACGTGTATCGCCAGATTTTAAGATTGCGGCATCCGATATGGATTTTAAACAACTGTTCGGTTTAATGAGACAAGGCGATGAGAATGCTATTATTATTTGCGAAGAGTGTATGAATGTGTGGGCGGCTGCCATTGTCTCTTACATTCATGCTTATGACCCTGAGGTGGTTGTTCTGGGCGGCGGAATCATGAGAAGTGCGGATATTATTTTGCCTTATATCAATAAGTGGGTCGAGGATCGAGCTTGGACTCCTATCGACCGGGTGCATATTGTGCTTTCCGAATTAGGAGACAATGCCGCTTTATTGGGATTGAATTATTATTTGACAAGTGTAAAGAGGAGAAGAAATGAAAAAGTATTCAAATTATAAATCTAATTATGATAAGTATCCGGTCGTACAGGTATCGGAAACATCTGAAAATGTTTGTTGGCAAGGTTGGCCGGAAATTGTATCGCAGTTGAACAAGTCGTTGGAAAACGTTCATAAACCGGTAAAGGTATTGGTTGTCGAATGTTATCAAGGTGTTTATGACGAGGAGGTAAAATCGGCTTTGAAGGGACAACTTCCCCATACATTGTGGTTGGACGCTTCTTCGGCCATGAAAACTTCGGAAGAGATCAATTCGTTTTTGAAGTCCGATATAACCGATGATGAGATTTTCGGTTATATGACTCGCTATCATATGGATTGTTATTTCGATGAAAAGAAGATTGCCGAGTTGCGTGAAAAGGTTGCCGGTATATCTGCCGGTGTTGTAATCGTATATGGCGTAGGGGCTGCTTACGTGATGCCCGAAAGCGATGTATTGGTATATGCCGATATGGCTCGTTGGGAAATACAGATGCGTTTTCGGAGAAACGAAATCTCGAATGTCGGTGTGGATAATCGCATGGAACGGGCTTCGTTGCAATATAAAAGAGGCTTTTTCGTAGATTGGCGCATTTGCGACCGTTTTAAGAAAACGTTAATGAGCAAATGGGATTATGTCTTGGATACGAATGTGATGGGCGATCCTAAGATGGCGACAGCGGCAATCGTGGATGCTGGTTTGAAAAAGGCTTCGAAATCTCCTTTTCGAGTAGTTCCGTTTTTCGATCCGGGTCCGTGGGGCGGTCAATGGATGAAGGAAATATGCGATTTGGATCGTGAAACTCCCAATTTTGCATGGTGTTTCGATTGTGTCCCTGAGGAGAATAGTTTGTATTTGGGCTTCGGAGAAGTCCGTTTCGAAATACCGTCTATCGATTTGGTATTTTCTTATCCGCGTGAGTTGTTGGGTAACCCGGTTTACGGACGTTTCGGGGACGAGTTCCCTATTCGGTTCGACTTCTTGGATACGATGGACGGCGGTAATTTGAGCTTACAGGTGCATCCGCTGACACAATATATACAAGAAAAGTTCGGTATGCATTATACCCAAGACGAGAGCTATTACATTCTCGATGCCGAAGAAGATTCTTCGGTTTATTTGGGAGTGAAGGACGGTATCGTACCGGAGGAGATGATAAATGCCTTGACCGAAGCACAACATACAGGGCATTTCGATGCAGAAAAGTATGTCGGGAATTATCCAGTGAAAAAGCACGACCATGTACTTATACCTGCGGGTACTGTCCATTGTTCGGGGCGCAATAGTATGGTTCTTGAAATCAGTGCTACTCCTTATATTTTCACCTTTAAGTTGTGGGATTGGGGGCGTTTGGGATTGGACGGCCGTCCCCGACCTATCAATATCGGGCATGGTAAACATGTGATCCAATGGAATCGTACGGAGCCGTGGGTTCGCCGTGAAATTTATAATAAGATAGATAAAGTGGCCGAAGGAGACGGTTGGATTGAAGAACATACCGGTTTGCATGAATGTGAGTTTATAGAAACTCGTCGGCATTGGTTTACCAAGCCAGTTCTTCACAAAACAGATGGAAGTGTGAATGTGCTGAATCTTGTCGAGGGACGTGAAGCTATCGTTGAAAGTCCCACCGGTGAATTTGATCCGTTTGTCGTACATTATGCCGAGACATTTATTATACCGGAATCGGTGAAACAGTATACGATACGGCCTTATGGAGAGTCGGAAGGAAAACAGTGCGCTACAATAAAAGCTTTTGTTAAACATAATGTATGAAAAGATATGGAATTCAATCCCGGTTTTGATATAATTCCTACTGTAAATCCTATGGGATTTAAATATGGTGCAGATGTGTTCGGTCCCCAAGTGGAGAATCGTTATTTGCGAGATATTCGGGGAAGTTTATCCGACCCTCAGTGCGATGGCCCTGAAATCGTTTATTCCATAGCTATGGACGTGGGGAAATGTAAACACAGAGAAATGCTCGAACGGATGCATTTGCTTTATGGGGTCGTGACCTATGCTGCCGGTCGATTGGGTAAAGAGCCTATTCGCAGTCAAGGTCATATCCATTGGGTTTCTAAATATAGCGGTTGGTCTACTCCTGAGGTTTACGAAATATGGACAGGAGAGGCTATCATTTACATGCAGGAATATGCCGAAGATAATCCCGGTCGTTGTTTTGCCGTGTATGCTAAGGCCGGCGATGTGGTTATCGTTCCTCCATATTGGGCTCATGCGACTATTAGTGCTAATCCTGATAAACCTCTTACTTTCGGAGCGTGGTGCGATAGGGAGTATGGTTTCGAATATGATGGCGTACGTCGTCATAAGGGAATTGCTTGGTTTCCGGTTTTTAACGATGAAGGAAAAATAGAATGGCGGGCGAATCCTTGTTATCAACCATCGGAACTTATTTGTAAATCTCCGGCCGAATACCCTGAACTGGGCATTGTGAAAGGAGAGTCTATTTACCGAACTTTCGAGAAGTCGCCAGATACGTTTTTATATGTTCCGAACCCCGGATTGAAAGAAGAGGTTTGGAAGAATTATGAACCTTGATTTTAGAATAAATTAAAATTGGATATGATGAAAAATACAATTATTTATGTAATAGCTGTTATCGCTGCGACCGGAGGCCTGTTGTTCGGATTCGATACCGGTGTTATATCGGGGGCTATACCTTTTTTCCAAAAAGATTTCGGTTTGGATAATTCCATGGTGGAATTAGTTACTTCGGCGGGATTGGTGGGTGCTATTCTTGGCGCTTTGTTTTGTGGAAAGATAACCGATATATTGGGACGTAAGGTAGTTATCTTAGCTTCGGCGGTTATTTTTACGATCGGTGCTCTTTGGTCGGGATTTGCTCCCAGTATCGAGCAGTTGATTATAGCCCGTTTATTTTTGGGAATAGCGATCGGGGTATCGTCTTTTGCAGTACCTCTTTATATAGCCGAGATTTCACCGGCTAATAAACGGGGCAGTTTGGTCTCGATGTTTCAATTAATGATCACGATAGGAGTGTTGGCATCCTATTTATCGGATTTGATGTTTGCCGATGAAGGCGATATGTCGTGCTGGCGTCCTATGTTTTATATCGGAGTCGTTCCGGCTTTAATTCTGTTGATAGGTATGGCATTTATGCCAGAGAGTCCACGCTGGTTGATAAGCCGGGGTCGAGATGAAGAGGGAAAATCGGTGTTGGCTCGTATCGAAGGGAATGAGGCAATGGAAGATTCGTACAAAACCATCAAGAATGAGCTGATAAAAAGTGAAAAAGATAAGTCGGGTATTAAAGAATTGATGAAACCGTGGCTGCGTAATGCCGTAATTATCGGTGTGGGGATTATGTTCTTTCAACAATTCGTAGGTATCAATACGGTTATCTATTATAGTCCCAAGATATTCTTGATGGCCGGTTTCGATGGGGCGGTTTCGGCTATTTGGGCGGCGGTCGGTGTTGGAGTCGTCAATCTGTTGTTCACTATTGTTTCGGTCTATTTTGTCGATCGCTTGGGACGAAGAAAACTATATTTTACAGGTTTGACAGGTATTTTTGTCTCTCTTCTTTTACTCGGTATCTGTTTTACTCATTTTTCTTATCTCAGAGAGATGGGTAAATGGTTGTCTATTATTCTCGTGTTCGTCTACGTCGCTTTTTATGCGATCAGTATCGGCCCGCTCGGTTGGCTCATTATTTCAGAAGTATTTCCTCAGAAAGTAAGAGGCCTCGGTTCTTCTTTGGGCTCGTTATCGGTTTGGGTGTTCAATACAGTGGTAACGTTTACATTCTTCAAGATAGTGAAGGCGTTTACCGTAGAAGGTACTGAAATTTATTTGGACGGAGAAAACTTGGGGAATCCGGCAGGTGCTTTTTGGTTTTATGCGATAGTAGCCCTTGCCGCAATCATATGGGGATATTTCTATGTTCCCGAAACCAAAGGCGTGACATTGGAGAAGATAGAGGAGTATTGGAGAAAAGGGGGAAAGCCCCGTCATTTGAGATAAAAAATAATGGTAAATATCCAAAAAATAGATTGGTTTGATTTATTATGGTAAGATACCATAATTCTTGGCTAATATGTTGGAAAGGCAGTATTACCAGATCATCTAATTTAGCATCACGTAAGGATATTTCTTAACCCAATACCATTTTTTGCAAAATGAAAAAATAACATAGAGAAAAACACGTTGCTATGACAAGGAAAAAACAAAGTAAAAGAGGTTTGAGAGTATGTTGCCTCATGGGGTGTATGGTACTCTTGTTTTCCCAACCGTTTGGGATTTCTGCACAGCAGACAGAGCAGGGCGGTCCCGGCAAAGTTTCGGCCGCTGATTCGCAACAGTTTATTTCGGGAAAGGTTATAGATGCTTCGGGTGTACCTATTATAGGTGCGACAGTCCATTTGAAAGATAGTAAAAATGTGGCTGTGACCGACATGGACGGTAATTTCTCGATAAAATCGGATCAAAAAAATCCAATACTTAGAGTTTCTTATATCGGTTATGATGCCGTGGAAACGAGTGTTAAAGGGAATAAACCTGTACGTATCGTTTTGAAAGAAAATACCAAAGCACTCGATGAGGTTGTCGTTGTAGGTTATGGAACGATGAGACGTTCAGATGTTACGGGTTCTATATCTTCTGTAAAGGGAAGCGAACTCGTAAAAAATTCGACTTCTAATGTGGTACAATCTTTGGCCGGAAAAATGTCGGGTGTACAGGTGGTTCAAAATTCCGGTGCTCCCGGTGGAGATGTTTCTATTTTGATTCGCGGTGTCGGTACGATTAACGATGCGTCTCCTTTGTATGTTATCGATGGGGTTCCCGTAAATGGCGGTATGTGGTATATAAATCCGGCAGATGTAGAGTCTATCGATGTCCTTAAAGATGCTTCCGCCACTGCTATTTACGGTTCGCGAGGTGCAAACGGTGTAGTTATGGTTACTACTCGTCAAGCCAAAGAGGGACGAACAGAAATTAATTTAGATTATAGTTTCGGTATTCAACAATCTGCAAAGATGTTCGATATGCTGAATGCATCACAATATGCTGCTTTGCATAATGAAATGAGGTCGAATGCGGGTTTATCGTTGAATCCGTTGTTTGCCGACCCTGAATCTCTCGGTGCTGGTACGGATTGGCTTTCTCCGTTATTCCGTACGGCTCCGATGCATAAAGTGAATCTTTCTATTTTGGGCGGTAATTCCAAGATTAATCATGCGACATCGGTGGGTTATTATGCACAAGACGGTATTATGAAAAATTCGGAATTTAACCGACTGAATCTTCAATCCAATATATCGTCACAAATATTGAGCAATGTAAAGGTAAGAGCAAACGTAAACCTAAGCGCCGAGAATCGTCGTACTCAGCCTATATCGACTGTTATTCAGAATGCTATGCGCATGTTACCTTCCATTTCTATTTATGACGACGAAGGTAATTATAACGGTCCTACCGGGAATGCCGAGTTGAATGGAGATGCTTTGAACCCTGTGGCTATCGTAAACGAACAAAAGTATCGTATGAAAGGATTCAGAATGTTATCCAATATTTCGGCCGAGTGGGAGATCATCGACGGTTTGGTTGCTAAAACTACCGGAGGTGCGGAACTGGGATATGAGTATAATAACAATTATATACCTAAATACAAATGGGGTAATAAAGAGCAGACCAATACCTCGCAATCATTGTCTTCGGCTTATGAAGAGTTGTATTTGTGGGATAATTCACTTACTTATGACAAGGTATTCGGCAAACATAAATTGAATGCCATGATAGGAACTTCTTACCAAGAGTATAAGAAGGAATGGATGTCTGCTGCCGGTACGGGACGTGCCAGCGAGATGACGACGGAATTGGATAATGCGACGAAAGCTACTGATGTGGGCGGTAATTCTTATTCTTGGGCGTTGATGTCGTATATGGGACGTGTTCATTATTCGTATGACAACCGATATTTCTTGACGGCAACTTTCCGAGCCGATGGTTCTTCCAAGTTCGGAGCCGATAATCGATTCGGGTATTTCCCTTCGTTTTCAACAGCATGGAATGTGTCTAATGAAAGCTTCATGCAAGATGTCCCCTGGATATCGATGTTGAAATTGCGCTTAGGGTATGGATTGACCGGTAACCAGAATATCGATGCGTATGCATTTGCCGATAAGTTGGAAGTGAACGGCGTTTATAATTTCGGTTCGCAACGAGGATTTGAGTCGGAACAAGTATCGCTTATATACCCGTACAAACTATCCAATCCGTCTATTAAGTGGGAGTCTGTCGAACAATACAATGTCGGGTTGGATATAGGTTTCTTGAATGACCGAATTGTCGCTAATGTCGATTTCTATTTAAAGAATACTAACGATATGCTTACCAAGAAGCCTGTGCCTCAAACTAGTGGAACATCTTTGGAACAAGCCGATTGGCCTCCTGTGAACATCGGTAAGGTGAGGAATAAGGGTATCGAGTTTAATTTGAATACTCGCAATTTTGTCGGAGAATTTACTTGGGAAACCAACTTAAATATGACTTTCAATAAGAATGAGGTTTTGAAGTTGGGCGGTCCCGAAATACTCAGCGGTGTAAGTTTGATTCGTGAAGGTCTGCCTATTAACTCTTTCTATGGTTATAAGATGGGTGGTATCTATCAGACACTGGACGAAGTCTTTGCGGGGGTTCCTATGGAAAACCGCGCTCCTGATAAAGCATCGCATAATTCTCAGGTCAATACGTCACCGGGCGATATTTGGTTTGTCAATGTGAATGGCGATGATGTAATCAATGATTTTGACCGAACAGTTATCGGTAATCCTCAACCTGATTTTATTTTTGGGTTTAACAATCAATTCGGATATAAGAATTTTGATTTGAGTATATTTTTCCAGGGTTCGTACGGGAATGATATATGGAACGGCGTAAGAGTGTCTCATGAGGGTATGGAGAGTACTTATAACCAATTTACCTCTACATTGAATCGATGGAATGGGGAAGGATCCAGCAATACGATGCCTCGTGCTATTTATGCCGATCCGAACCGAAATAACAGAGCTTCGACTCGTTGGGTAGAAGACGGTTCTTATCTGAGGTTGAAAAATCTTACTTTCGGTTATCGTTTTACTCAGGATTGGTTGAAAAAGATCGGGGCCAAATCATTACGGTTGTATTTGAGTTTCGATAATTTGTGGACCTTGACCAATTATTCGGGTCTTGACCCTGAGGTGGGTCTTTGGGGACTGGACTATGGAATTTATCCTACTTCCCGAGTCTATATGTTTGGAGCATCTGTAAAATTCTAAATCTTTCGAATCATGAAAAGGACAATTATATCTACTATATCTGTTGTCGTTCTTTCGACTGTCTTGTCGGGCTGTATGGATAAACTCGAAATATTGCCGAACGACCAAATCATTACCGAAAACTTTTTCGAGGAGGGTTCTCCCGAAGAGATAGAGAGTGGTGTCAATTCTATGTATCAGCGGTTACAGAGTTCGTATATGTATAATTTGCGAATGTGGACATTGGATATTGTCGCCGGAGAGGGCCGTGTTGGAAATGAAGCTGGTGGAAACGGTCTCGAAACGACGCAGTTGTCTAACTTCACAGCGACCAGCGATAACTCCGGGGCTAAGGAATTATGGCGCGGACCCTGGGCGGGAATCAGTCGAACGAATTGGATTTTGACGAATATCGATAAATCTCCGAAGATTTCTGATGCAAAGAAAACCCAATACAAGGGAGAGGCTCATTTTTTAAGAGGGTTGTATTATTTCAATCTGGTACGGTTGTTCGGCGATGTGCCCTGGATAGATAAGCAACAGACTGCAAGCGATGATTTGCAGGTGTCGAGAACATCGAAAGATATAGTTTACCAGCACATCATTGATGATTTTTCTGATGCGGCATCGATGTTACCGGCTGTTTATGAAAATACGACCGACATAGGACGTGCGACGAAAGGGGCTGCATTCGGGTTACTCGCAAAAGTTTATTTGACATTGAAACGGTATAACGAAACTTTGGTTGCTATCGACTCGGTGACGAATCTTGGAGTTTATTCTCTTAATCGGAAATATGAATGGAATTTCAGCGATTTGCGCGAAAACGGTCCAGAGAGTTTATTTGAGGTTCAGTATGAAAAAGATGTGACAGCATATAGTGAATTTGATATATTGGGACAAGGAGGGTGGCATCACGAATATATGGCTCCTTTGGCAAGTATCAATATCGGAGGACCGTGGGGAAATTTCGGTTGGTTTGCTGTTTATCCCGAATTTGTAGAGAGCTATGAACCCGGCGATTTGCGTAAGTCGGTTTCTGTTTGGTGTGAAGGAGATGTCTATCAAGGCTGGTCTTATGATCCTACTTGTTCGCAAACGGGTCATAACGTGAAAAAGTTCTTGTGTGAAAATATAGGTGTCGACCGAGCGATGGATAGCCCACTTAATTTCCCGGTATTGCGATTTGCCGATGTTTTGTTGATGCAAGCAGAAGCGTTGAATGAGTTGGGTCGTTCGTCCGAGGCGGCTGCTCCGGCATCTTCCGAGAATGATGGCGGTCCGTTGAATCGAGTGCGTGTGAGAGCCGGTTTGCCTAATGTGACCACTACCGACCAAGTAGAATTGAGAGAAATTATCAGGCATGAACGTCGTATGGAATTAGCGTTCGAGGGTGGACACCGATGGTTCGATTTAGTTCGATACGATAACGATGGCGAATATGCAAAGACATTTTTCCAAAGTATAGGTAAAACTAATTTTACCACACCTAAGCATTTGCTATTGCCAGTACCTATCGACGATATAGATGCCAATCCTAATTTGTTGCCTAATAATCCGGGGTACTAAAATCGGGATTAGTTTTCCCACAGAGAGAAAAAGTATTGAGCGAAAAGCTTGTTTGATGTAAAAATGTAAATCATGAAAATACGAATTCTAACATTATTGTTTTCTGCTTTTATTATAGGAGCGAGTTATGCTCATGACGATCTTGTGTATAGAACCGCTTCGGAGTGGAGCTTCGATGCTGGAAATCAGTCGACTATTTCGGAAACGTACGGTTCTGCATTCTTGGGCGGGGCGGTGGTTGCCGATTATAATGGCGACGGAATTCCCGACATTTGTGAAATAGATACATCGGGCGAAGAGATACGTTGGATATGGAAACTGGGTAACGGCAACAATGAATGGAGCGATATTGAGGCTATAACGTTTGGAGAAACGGCTACCGATAAATGTGCGGTAGGTGATTTTAACGGTGACGGGAAAGCCGATATTGCCGTGATGAGATCCGGTTCTTCTTTGGCTACGTGGTATATAGATTATGCTCCATGTGACGGACAGTTCGATGAAAAGGGGAGATTCGGTTTATCGGGCGATATTCCGTTATCGGGCGATTTCAATGCCGATGGAGTAGATGATATTTGCGTATATCGCCCCTCTTCCGGTACTTGGTATGTTTGTTTCGCCGATATCTCAGGGTATCCAGAATTCGAGAGCCATTTGGCTATTAATGGAGTTTTGTTCGGGACGTCGGGCGATATTCCTTTTGTGGGCGATTTTGATGGCGATGGGTATGACGATATGGCTTTGTTACGAGCATCGGAGAACCGCGTATTGGTTAATCTATATGATCGAAAGAAACCTAAATATGAACATTATGCCGATCTGAACGGTGTCGGAGTTTCTGATTTGGAGATTACTGTTCCAGTACAGAATGTAGTGGCTGTTTCGGCGGCAGACATTGATTTGTCCCGTCCTAAATCATTGCCTTTGGCTACGCAGGAAGAGGTGGGATCAGAGGTAAATCTGCGACATGGCTGGACTTGTATTTTCGATAATTCTCTTGATGTGGATAAATGGGCTGCTGCGTTGCAATATGCGGGTATCAATACATTGGAATATCACCCGTGGATGAGAGCTCATGAGGAGGTTGCACCGGAGACCGAAACATGGAATACGTATGTCGGTGATGACCGTTTGTGGACCAGCAAGGCTATGATGAGACAGAAAGTAGAGAAGTTTCGATCGATAGGAGGGCGTTCAATTTGTTATACAGGTATTTATGCCAGTACGCCAGCTTTTGCTCTTGCACACCCCAGTTGGGCCATGAAAAATGAGGCTGATAAAAGTTTCATGACATACGGGGGATCTTATCTGTATTTAATGTCTACTAACGAGAATGTGAACGCTCCTTATGAGGTGAACGGAAAGAATTATAAGAGCTTTAATGAATATTTCATAGCGCAGGCCGTCGCTGCTCAACAGGAATATAATTATGACGGTTATCGTTGGGACTGGTATGGTTTGCCTGAAACGTATGTTTGTGACGGATTGGCCGGTACGGGAAATTTTTCTTATGAAATGGCACAATTTGTCAACCAATTGGATATTGCTGTTAAGGAAGTAAGGAGCGATGTTACGACTACGGCATTGCAACTTCCTTCGACTAGTGGAAATGTGCCCCATTTGACGACGGGAGCAGTGGTCAATCATCAGTTTATGGAACTTTGGCCGTATGGTACGGGAACAAAATATAGTGATTTGTATCGTGATATTTATGATGCTAAATCGCGTTATCCCGATAAACCTGTGTTCGCTAATTTTTATCCTCCGACGGAAATGAATTTATCGACCAGTTGGCCGGTTGAAAACATAGATTACCAATTCGCTACCTGTCTTTCGGCAGGAGGATACCCGTCTGCGCAGGTGGTCGACGGAGTTGCCGGATTTACCGATCCTGTACCGTTTCATGCCGTAAATTATCCGGCAAGCGTACTCGAACGTATCGCCCAGTGGAATAAATTTGTTGCTGCTTATGGTGCTTATTTCTATTATTCGAATCCGGCTTATCTTATTACCGATTATGTCCGGGGAGACTTTACGGTTTCGGGGAGTAATAGCGGAGTGTTCGGGACGTTGAAAAAACGTTATGATAAAAGGACACGTGAGATAGATGCTTTTGTCGTGGATCTTGTGAACTATGGCAACAGCCTAGATTTACGTTGGGACGAAGTTAATACAGTTCCTTCTTCTACACAGGTTTCGGTTTCATTTACTTTACCCGATGGTTTTGTCGCAGATAAACTGTATTGCATTACTATCGACGGAAGAAACGAAGTTCCCTATTCCTTGAACGGCAATAAAGTGGAGGTTTCTCTTCCATCGGTGTCGGTATTTGCTTCGTTGGTACTGACTTCGACAAAATCGCAAGAGCTCCCTTCGGAACCGAGCGGGGTAGGAAGTATGCCAGAATTGTTTACATTCGGTTATGATGCGAAAGGTGAGACTTTAAATAAAGATGAGGCTACCTATATCCCTGTCATGCAAGAGGGGAAACCTTATGTAGTAGCCAGCGAGTTCGGCGGGAATGTGGCCGAGTGGTATGAAATCACGGATGCTTATCAGGGAGAATCCGCTATTCGCGTGACTGCCGGCGATATTCGGTTCAATACGACGGACAACGGAGCAATTCGGATTCCTATCGAAAAATTCAACCGGTTCAAACTTGCTGTTCGTTCGAATAATACGACTGCCTCATGGTTCGGATTCCGACTATTGAAACCGTCTGAAACATCGTCTGTGTGGGAATCGAGGGACTTGTATTATCGCGTAGGTTATAGTCAGCCTAATATCGCTTATATCACATTGACTCCTGTGAAACCGCAGAACGGAGTATGGGTAGAATATAAGCGGGATATTTTGAGCGATGTGATTGGTCTGTGGGGTGTGGAATGGGCAAATGCGATCGTAACCGATGTGCATTACGGACCGGTAGATAGAAATAGTGCAGACTATGATAACTTGATTTTTATGTCGCCCGATTATAACAGTGGAATCGATAATCAAAAAAAAAACGACAAAATAAAGTGTTGGACTGAAAACGGTAGAATATGCATTGAGGGTTCCGATTTTTATCGGGGGAAAGAGTTCCGTCTACAAATTACCGATTTGTCGGGGCGGGTAATTGGTATGGAAGACTGCATTGTAGATAGTTATCGATTATTATCCGAGACGATACTTTCGATGCCGGGTGCATATTTTATACAGGTCATAGATAAAGAAACTGATGTGACGGTGCTGCAGATCCGTTGCATCGCAAATTAAAATAATGTATAACAATAAAAGTGATTACCATGAGAAAAATTGTCTTTTTATTAACAGCTTTATGCTTATCCATGAGTGCATGGAGTCAGGACGGATTGGTATATTGGTCGCAAGCCGACGGTTACAAATTCGATTTTGATTTAGATGGAACGGTAGATTTTTCGTTACCGACACAAACGACTGATAAAGCTATTTCGCAAGTATTTGTGTTCGATGCGAATGGCGATGGGTATTTCGACCTTTGTGAGCTCGATTTAAACGATAATCTCATTAATTGGATTTTTTATTATAATGATGGGAATAATAACTTCGTAGACCCTCAAACAGTCATATATGGCATGTCGGAAGGAGATAAAAAATTGGCCGGAGATTTTAATGGTGACGGTATCGGCGATGTGGGTATCCGTCGCGATAATGAGTTTGGCCTTTGGTGGCTGATTACGTTCCAAGCGATGGCTCCTGATGTAAACCAACAGTTCGGAATTAGCGATAAAGACTTATTGGTTGCCGGAGATATGAATGGAGACGGGCAGGACGATATAGTGTGCTATGATAAGGGTTCTTGGTTATGCTCTTTTACTCCGTCAGATACGGAATATAAGACTCCCGATTTTGTCTCAAAAGATGTGCAGGTGACTTTCGGTACATCGTACGATATACCTGTGTTGTGCGACGTGGACGGTGACGGGTATGCCGATATGGGGTTGTGTTCTGTCGATGACGAGGAAGTTAGTTTTAATCTCCATAGTGCGACGAAAACTGCAAATAACGGATATAGCAGCGATAATGGTCGAGGTACTTTCGATAAGGTTGTACTTATGCCTTCGGGTATAAATCCTACTTGTGTATGTGCTGTAAAGAGTAAAGGAACGACCGGCATCGAATCGGAGCATGCCGTGGCAAATGTCAGTGTATATCCTACCTTAGTACGGGCTGGGGATTCTTTTACCGTGAAAGGTAACGATGTGACGAAAGTGAAAATATACGGTATGATGGGACAACTTGTTAAGGAAATCGATACCGACGGTAGCATGTCGACGGTTGTCGTTTCGGTTGATGGTTGGGCTCAGGGAACATATTTTGTTTGTTGCGAAAGTGAAGGTGCCGTTTCTTCGTCTAAATTAATCGTTCAATAAGTGAATTGAGTCTGTATGAAAATCTATTTGAAATATATATTTCTGTTTCTTATTGCCGGGAGTATCTTTTCTTCGTGTAACCAAAAAGATGAGAAGGTGTATTCTTTTTGGGCACTTCAAAATAGGGCGACGGGAGAATATTTGTATGAAGACGACGGCGAATGTAAATTCAGCCGTGAAAAGCAAGGCGATAAGTCTTTGTGGAAAATAGCGGCTGCTGAGGGCGATCATGTTTGTATCGTAAATAAGAAGAGTGGTAGATATTTGTCTCTCGATAATGGGCAGGTCGTTTGTTCTGTGGTCGATCAACCGGTTACCGAATCTGCCGAATGGTACTACGGGAATTTCGATTTTGTTACTCAAACTAATAGCGGCTGGTACACAATTTCGAATCGTTCGGCCGAGTCGAATTTGCATTTGGTGGAAAAAGATGGTACACTTTGCATGCAGGATAACGCAAACAGAAATACCGATTTTTCTGCCCATTGGACTTGGGTGAGAGAAGAGGGTACGCCTTTGCCTTATTCTTTTACTCCCGATGGAGTTACGGATGCTTCTTTTTTGGGAATACGAACGGCTAAGGCTATTTCTCCAACCGAGATACACTCCGATTATCACGGAGAGAAAGTATGGAAATTATCTCAGGATATTTCGTCTTTTCCGAAATTTTCCACTGAAAACAATTTGTTGATAGAGGCTCTGTACAATATGGCATTGGAAGAGATGTTGATGGATGTGCGCAGCGACAGCACATTTAGGGCCGGCGCTCTTTGGCCCGATACATGGACTCGTGATGCCGTGTACAGTATATGGTTCAGCTATGCATGGATTATGCCGGAAGTGTCTCGGAAAACTCTCGATAAGCAGACTCTTCGTAATCCTCGCGAGGCCTTGCAGGACACAGGTAGCGGAGGTTCATGGCCTATATCGACCGACCGTGTGGTGTGGGCACTCGCTGCTTGGGAGTACTATCTGTACACAGGAGATAGTTCGTGGCTCGAAGGTGCTTATGAAGGTTTGAGTTATACGGCTCGAAAGGACATTCATGTAGCATTCGATAAACGCATAGGGCTGTTCAAAGGGGAGACTTGTTCGATGGACTGGCGTACCCATACTTATCCGAATTGGTTTACCAATGTGACGATAGGCAGTTCGTTTTCTTGTGGAACAAATGCGCTGCACATGTTCATGTATGAGTTTTTGTCGAAGGCAGCCGGAATACTTGGTAAACCGGAAAGTGAGAAAACATATTGGGAAAGTTTCAGGAATGTGTTGAAGGATTCGATAAACAAACATTTCTGGAACGAAGACAAAGGTTTATACGAGTGTTACTTGTATCCCGAAATTTCGGGGTATAAGGCTTCGGAACGGGTCGGTGTCATGTCGAACGGACTGTGTGCTGTTTTGGGAGCGAGCACCGATGAGCAAATTCGCCGTATGGTCGGTAATTTCCCGCTATATCCATACGGGGCTGCTGTTCTTTATCCTTCTATTCCCGACGATTTTGCATACCACAATAAAAGTATTTGGCCGGTTTGGCAAACACCGTATATGTATGCGGCTCGTCAGGTGGGCAATATATTGGCAGTGGAACACATGGCGGCTTCTTTAACGAGAGCTTCGGCTCTTTTCCTGACACATAAGGAGAATATGACTTACGACACCGGATATGATCGGGGTACAGCTTTGAACTCGGATAGGCAACTGTGGTCGGTTTCTTCCTATATCAGTTTGGTGTATAGAGTTTTGTTCGGCATGAATTTGACGGAACGAGGAATCGCATTTAATCCTGTCGTACCCGATATAGTGAACGGCTGGCTTTCTTTGTCGGATTTCCGCTATCGCGATGTGACGATAGATATAAAGGTATCTGGAAAGGGAAATCGGGTGAAATCGTTGAAAGTCAATGGCGAGAAACAAGCATTGCCTTTTGTCCTTCCAGCCGATAGTAAGGGGGAATATTCGATCGAGATAGAAATGATGATCGATGAACCGAAAGGCAAAATAAATTTGGTGAAGGCTGGACCCGGGAAATGTTGGTCGCCGGTAGAACCTGTTTTGGTATTGAACGGTTCGACTCTAAGTTGGAAGGAAGAGGAAAATATAGTACTACCTTCATTCCAATTTTTCTGAGGAGGATAAACTGGTAACCTCTCCTTACGATTTAATTGGGGCTCCCGATGGATTTTATTCGGTTTATGCTGTCGATGAAAAAGGATTTGCATCGGATATGTCCAATGCGGTTGTTTATTCTACTTGGCAATCGGTTTGTGAAGCGGAGCAGAGCTCTCATTCAGGAACGGTTTCTAATCTTCACAAAGGATTTTCGGGGAGTGGCTTTGTTATCGATTTGTTTGCACGTCCGGCTAATGTGAAGTTTCAGGTACAAGTCCCCGAGGCCGGCGATTATGCCATAGCCCTTCGGGGTGCTAACGGACACGGGCCGCATGGTACATGGTGCGCCATACGTTCGGTAGCAGTGGACGGAAACGACGCCGGTACATTCATTTTGGAAGCAACAGGCGATTGGAAACAATGGTTGGATTCCAATTATATTGTTCTTCGAGGGTTGAATGCCGGAGAACATACGGTGTCGCTTTCTATCGATCCTGAGAAGAAGGGATATGACTTTAATATGTCGCATGGACGGGAAGACGCTAATGATTGCCATATCGACTGTTTAAAGTTGATTCGACTTTAATAAAGTCTTATTGTTTATTTAGGAAAGAGAATATCTTGCTATGCAGGGTATTCTCTTTTTGTTTTTAACGGACTTTTTATGATCCTGCCAAAAAATCTATTTGTCGGCAGTTTAATCATTGGAAAAATAAGAAAGAATATTTTTAAATTTAAGAAAATAATTCCTATATTTGACTAATAGATTGTTCGAAACTTTATGGCGATAATATAAATTTCAATATGGAAATGAAAAGAATATTTTCGGTCGTCGTCTGTGCTGTGGGAATTTTTTTCTCCATGACAGCCGAGAGCAAAGACGGATGCTTGAAAAGTTACGTATCGGCGGACAGTTTGCTCTTGTATGAATATTACGAATCTCATATTTGGGTTAGCCCATTGAACTATACCCGGGTATTCTCTGAACAGAGGGCCGTTGCGCCGGACTGGTTTCATTATCGGGACAGGGTGATAGAGCTTCGTGTTCTTGCGCTGAGGAAGCGAATCTGGGAGGAGTATTTGCGAGATTTCCCTTTGGAGAGACTATCCGTACGTGTGTGGCTCATGTTTTCTCTTCGTACGGGTGAATTGGTAACTGCTGAGTTAATGTTTCTAAAAGAGGTATTAGAGGTTGTCGACAGTTTCCCCGCACGGGAGATTATTGCGATGTGCATGAACTCCGATTGGAGTGGAAGTACATATATAATGGAGCATGAGCCGGATAAATATGATAATATGTACACCGGATATCTTTTTTCACCCTATTAGTGTCATGGACTTCAAAAAAATATTTTCGGTCGTCGTCTGTGCTGTGGGGATTTTTTTCTCTACGGCAGCCGGGAGCAAAGACGAGTGCTTGAACAGTTACGTATCGGCAGACAGTTTGCTTCTGTACGAATATTCCAAAACGCATATTATGGCTCGGCCATTGAACTATCCCCGGGTATATTCAGAGCAGAAAGCTGTTGCGCCGGACTGGTTTCATTATCGGGATAGGGTGATAGAGCCCCGTGTCTTTGCGCTGAGGAAGCAGATTAGGGAGGAGTATTTGCGAGATTATCCTTTGGAGAGAGGATCCGTACGTGTGTGGCTCGTTTTTTCTCTTCGTACGGGTGAGTTGGAAACTGTGGAGGTAATGTTTAGAAAGGGGATATTAGAAGATGTCGACAGTTTCCCCGCACGGGAGATTATTGCGATGTGCATGAATTCCGATTGGAGTGGAAGCACGTATATAATGGAGCATGAACCGGATAAATATGATAGCATGTACACGGAGTATTTTTTTTCGCTATATTATTAGCGTGAAGAATAGGAGTAAGTCTCGTAATTGCATAAAAAATTGAAGGACGAGTGTGAATAGGTTTTGTGAAAATGTTTTATCTTCACCACCAAATAATGAATTATGGCATCTTATTCCAGAAAATCGACCCGTAATAAAGCTCTTTGGGGATATCTGTTGCTTATTGCCGTTTTGTTGTCATCTTCGTGGTTTGTGTATCATGAGATAAATTTGTTGGTATCGATAAAAGCGGTCGAGGCAGATATGAGGCTGAAACGTCAGGAGATGTCTTCCGCTTTATCGTCTCTGTATAGAGCGGAGACGGTGGGACAATCGCTCGTTTGGGGACAGTTTTCGGATTATCCGGTATATAGGAGAGTGACGAATGATGCCGTAACATGTGTGGATTCGTTACGTCGTATTACATCGGACTCTGTCCAGCTGTCCCGAATCGATAGTATTATCGGTCTGCTGAATCGGAAAAATGCGGTTATACGGCGATTGATGGGAACCACGATCGATGTGGCCGAGGAGCAAAACCGGAAAATAGAGGATATGATGAAACAGCAAGATTCGTTGATCCTTATTCAGAATCGTCAGCAAAGATTGGTTCGACAGAGCGATTCGCTGATAGAGAAACGCCGCCGTAAAAATGTGTTCGGACGAATAGCCGATGCTATTTCGGGGAAAGCACCTACTCGGTTAGATAGCATTCGGATAGAATCGAAACGTATAGGAGCGTTGAGCGATTCGTTGGCTGCCGATTTGAAAGCGATGGAAAGCGGTTATAACGAGATCCGGGAGTTGTCTCAACAGGCTCTCGAACGGGAGCGGTGGCGATTGAGAAACGATAATCAACGGTTGAACGGTCAGATCAATCGTCTGATGAATAGCTTTGAACGAGAGCAACTTATTGTATCGGAGAAGATACAAGAACGAAATGAACAGATTCGTCAGGAGTCTATGAGAGCTTTGGTCGCTGTGGCTTCCGGTGCTATTTTATTGGCGGTTATTTTTGGGGTATTGGTTTGGAAAGGTTGGTTAAGGGACGATCGTTTCCGTAGGGCATTGGAAGAAGCTCGGAGACGAGCCGAAGATTTATTGGAGGCCCGGGAAAAGTTGATGTTGACTATAACGCACGATTTTAAGGCTCCGCTCGGTTCTATTATCGGATATGTGGAATTGATGATGAGGCTGGATAATACCGAACGGCAAAAGTTCTATTTGCAAAACATGAAGGCATCGTCGGATCATTTGCTTTCGCTGGTAAGCGATTTGCTCGATTTTCACCGTTTGGAATCTCATAAATTGGATATAAATCGTATTGCTTTCAGCCCCAAAGTATTATTCGATAAAATAGTATCTGCTATGCAACCTGTGGCGGATAAGAAACAACTGAATCTGATATTGAAAGTTGAGAAATCGGCCGATGCCAATTTTTCGGGCGATCCGTTAAGGATTAAGCAAATTGTCGATAATTTGTTGTCCAATGCTTTGAAGTTTACAGCCCGGGGTACGGTGACGATTCATGTGTTTGTGCGTGTCCGATATCTTGTTTTTTCGGTTAGCGATACGGGACGGGGAATAGCCCGAGATGATTTGGAACATATATTTCAGGCTTTTACACGGCTTTCTTCGGCACAGGGAGTCGAGGGGTTTGGATTGGGGTTGGCTATTACTCGACAGCTCGTCGATTTGATGGGCGGGCGTATAGATGTCCGCAGTGTGGAGGGTGTTGGCAGTACGTTTACCGTGGAAATTCCATTGGAAGAAGTCTCGGAGAAGACCGGTGATACGAAGGCTTTTTCGGGGAAACGTTGCCTATTGCTCGATGACGATAAATTACAATTGACACTTTTTGAGAATCAGTTGAAACAATTGGGTATAGAATCGGTTGCCTGCATGAAGGCCGAGGAGATTTTGGGTTATCTGGAACATGAGCATTTCGATGCTTTGTTTACCGATATGCAGATGCCGGAAATGGACGGAGTGAGTTTTTTGAAATTTTTGAGGGAGTCTCATATCGCTCTGGCGAGAAAGCTTCCGGTTGTAATGGTTACGGCGAGGAGCGATGCAGACCAATTCCTTTCGGAAGGTTTTTCGGGAATTTTACACAAGCCTTTTTCGTTGGCGCAATTATCTTTTTGTTTATCGGGGATTTGGAATGAAGAGGCAACTCCCCGTGAGATAGAAGATGAGGGTGAAAGAGGAGAGGCTCCGTATGATTTTGCGGCTCTTACGGCTTTTGCCGAAGATGATGCGAAGGCTCGCCGGAAAATATTGGAGACATTCTTTCAGGAGATAAATAGCCAGATAGAGGAGTTGAAAGGGGCCGCGGCTCGTCGCGATGGGATTGTGGTATCACGTATTGCTCATAAGTGGCAACCGATTTTCGCCATGTTGAGAATTTCGGATATGTTGCCGGTGTTGTCTCGATTGGAAGAGGAAGGTGCGCATAAGTGGACCGATGAGCTGTCTCGAAATCTTGATAAATTGTTGGTCTGTGCTGAGAAAATACGTACAGGCCTTAAATTGGTATTGGCAAAGGAGGAATAATTATGAAGCATATTCTCATTGTAGAAGACGATACGACATTTGCTGTTATGTTGCAGACGTGGCTTTCCAAGAAAAAATTTTCGGTAGCATCTGTTTCGGGAATTGCAGCAGCGAAAAAAACTCTTATTGAAAGTTCGGTCGATTTGGTGCTTTGCGACTTACGTTTGCCTGATGGAGACGGCATCGATTTGTTGGAATGGGTGAGCAATCGGAATGTAAATGTTCCTTTGATCGTAATGACGAGCTACGCGGCTATCCCGTCGGCTGTTCAGGCGATGAAACTCGGTGCGAGAGATTATATATCTAAGCCGGTGAATCCGGAAGATTTATTGCAAAAGATAAACGAGGTTTTTAATGCGGGTGTCAAGACTGGGAAACAGATTCCTGTGTCTGAATCTGTACCGGAGGAAACAAATTATTTAGAGGGGCAGAGTGAAGCTGCCCGTCAATTGTATACTTATGTGAAGTTAGTGGCTCCGACCTCTATGTCTGTGCTGATCAATGGGGCCAGTGGGACAGGAAAGGAATATGTGGCTAAACGGATACATCAATTAAGTAAACGTTCGGAGAAACCGTTTGTCGCCATCGATTGTGGAGCCATTCCGAAAGAATTGGCTGCTTCTGAATTTTTCGGGCATAAGAAAGGTTCGTTTACGGGAGCGATTGAGGATAAAGTCGGTGCTTTTATAGAAGCAGATGGTGGAACGATCTTTCTTGATGAAATAGGAAATCTGAGTTACGATGTTCAGGTACAGTTGCTACGTGTGTTGCAAGAACGCAGAGTGAAGCCCATCGGGACTACAACGGAAGTAAAAGTCGATGTGAGGTTGATTGCCGCGACAAATGAAGACTTGAAGGCGGCTATAAAATCAGGTGCATTTAGGGAAGATTTGTATCATCGAATCAATGAATTTACGATCTATATGCCGCATTTGTGCGAACGAGGTGAGGATATACCGTTGTTTGCTAATTTCTTTTTGGATCAAGCCAATCGAGAACTCGAAAAGCCTGTTCCCGGATTTTTGCCGGAAGCGATGGAAAAGATTTCTCAATATACTTGGCCGGGAAATTTAAGAGAAATGCGTAATACTGTTATGAGGGCGGCTTTACTTGCTCAGGGGAATCCCATACGTGTGGAACATTTGGGCATAGACATGAATATAGACAAGCCGATAAATATTTTACACGATCCGGATAGTGAGCGGACTAAGATTGTATCGGCATTACAGAAATGTTCGGGTAACAAAAGTAAAGCGGCTGCAATGTTAGGCATAGATAGAAAGACATTGTATAACAAGTTGAAATTGTATCAAATCGAGTAACTTATATATTTGTAGAATATAGGATACGGTTCGGCATAGTCAAGTCGGAAATCTTATTTCCGCTTGCCTTTGCACTTATCTCTCACTGTATTTGAGGATAAAAGGGTGTGGAATTTTTCCACACCCTTTTTCTTTTTATTCTACAAATTTCCACATAAGATTTTTGTATTCTATTTATTTAATTTATTTATAATCAGTTGTTTGTGTATTCTTTGGAAGTGTTGGCATAACGATTGTTGTTTTATAGTCGAAGAATGGAATATAGAATGTATAACTAAAAAAGTTAGAATTATGAAAAAGTTAATGTTATCAGTAGCTGTGTTCATGATGGGAGTATCTACTCTTGGTTTGTATGCACAAGATTCCAATGTAGAGCCTGTAAAGAAAGATAGTGTCCCAACCGAAGAACCTAAGAAAGAGGAGCCTAAATCAGAGGCTGCTTGGGTTTGTATGAGCGAAGAACCTGCTAAGACAGACAGTGTGCCGTCTCAGGAACCCAAGAAAGAAGAACCCAAGACTTCATCGGTTTATATGAATGAAGAACCGGCTAAAACCGATAGTGTGCCTTCGCAGGAGCCTAAAAAAGAAGACGTTCAAAAGATATTTTCTATCAGATAACTTTTGTGAAAGATATTTTATAGGCTAACCCTAAAAAACGTTCTTATTTTTTATCTGTTTTAGTGAAGATGATGATGGTCCCGATATCTCCTATAAGGAGGTATCGGGATTTAATTTTCTAATATTTAGTTAGATAGATAGAATGTCATGAATATATAATATGATTAGTAATAATAACTAAATAAATAATTCTAAATAATCCATGCATTTTACATATATTTGTACAATAGAATTTGTATTTTATAACTCTGTTTAAGAGGAAGAAGTGCAAAAGTTCGAGGGAGAGGCTGATTTTATCGAGGATAACGTATTGTTGTCTGGAAGCTTAGGCTTTGCCTAAACTAAAATTGCAATGGTGGAAAACGACAGTATCGGGTGGTATGTAGCGAAAACGTATCGGCAGGAACGTAAGATCAAAGACCTTCTTGCCCGTATGGGTATAGAGCATTTTGTACCTTTCCATCAAGTCGTAAAGGAGATTAATGGGAAGCGAAAAAAAGTAGAAGAGCCTTTTGTGAACGGGTTGATATTTGTTCGAGGAAATAAAAAAAGTTGCATTGAGTTGATTAACGAATATGGGTATCCTATGAGATATTTGCGGGATTTTTCTACTCGTTCGCTTTTACGTGTACCCGATAAGCAAATGGAAGATTTTATCTATTTGGTAGACCGTCATGAAAATGAGATAGAATTGTTTCCCCATGATTTGAAACGAGGAGATCGGGTGCGTGTGGTCGCAGGGACTTTTGCCGGAATCGAAGGGGAGTTAATCCGCATTGCAGGCCATCGTCGAGTGGTGGTTCGTCTCGAAAATTTATTTTCAATCGCTACGGTTTTTATACCGGGGGGATATTTGGAAAAGATATGCGACCGGTGATTAAATATATTTCATTTTATGATTTTGCCGATTCTGGGATAGCGCGGAATTATAGCGTTGCTGCGGCTAATAAAATGGATTATATCATTGAATCTCTTGTAAGAATCGGATATGACGTAGAGGTAGTTTCGGTATCGGCATGTATAGAAAGCGGGACGTTTCGATGGTATAAGTCTCGGGTTGAAGAGAGACAGCCTCATGTGAAAACGAGATTTTTCTCTTCGTTTCGTTGTCGATCTAAAATATTAGTCTTGTTGCGACTTATTTGGGGGGTATTGCAATTATTGAGTTATCTTCTTTTTTGTGTTAAAAAAGGAGAGTCTATATGGGTATACCATTCTTTGTATTATTACAATGTGATTTTGTTGGCAAAAAAAATAAAGAAATTCAAATTGATTCTCGAAGTAGAAGAGATTTATCGAGATGTTTCTCCTGTCCCTCGATATATGGAACGTTGGGAATGCAAGATGATAGACGTTGCGGATAAATTTGTGTTTTCGACCGATCTTCTGAATGATAAAGTAAATGGGCAAAAGAAGCCTCATTTAGTTATTTATGGGACTTATCGGTGTGAACCTGTGATGAGCGAACGGCACAAAGACAATAAGGTGCATGTTGTCTATTCTGGTACACTTGATCCCAATAAAGGCGGAGCTATGGCGGCTGTGGGTGTGGCGGCGTCCTTACCGTCTACATATAGAGTTCATATACTTGGATTCGGGAATCCGGGGGAGGTACAGGCGATTAAAGAGCTGTGTGAAGAGATATCGAGCAAAGGCGGTGCGGTAGTCTCCTATGATGGGGTACTGAAAGGGAGTGCATATATAGATTTTTTACAGACGTGTCAGATTGGCCTAAGCACGCAGAATCCGGATGCGGCGTTTAATAATACCTCGTTTCCGTCGAAAATATTATCTTATATGTCGAATGGTTTGCAAGTCGTTTCTATCGATATAGAAGCGGTGCGGCGAGCTTATGGTATTTCGGGTTATATTTATTATTATCGAAAGCAAAATCCCGGCGATATAGCAAATGCCATATTGAATGTAGATTTGGATAATCCTTTTGACACGCGGGCGGTGGTACAGTCTTTGGATAATAGATTTGTAGAACAATTGAGTTTGTTTCTCCGTGATAGAGTTTAGTGATATAAAAGGGAAATACATAGGTAATAAGAACCTAATTAACAATGTCCTGGGCTCTTTCCTTGTTCGAGGGTTCGGCTTTTTGGTTTCTTTTGCCTTGTTTCCTCTTTATCTGAACTATTTCGATGACAATACCGTATTAGGGTGCTGGTTCACGATGTGCTCTGTTTTATCATGGATACAAGTCTTTGATTTGGGAATAGGTAATGGCTTGCGGAATCATTTGACGGCCGATTTGAGTTTGAAAAACTATGAAAGTGCCCGGCAATATATATCATCTTCTTACATTTTGATGGGAGGTGTCACTGTATTTATTTCGTTTTTAGCATTTATAATAAGCCGATATATAGATTGGAATTCGGTTTTCAATATTTCGGAACAAAGCATATCGCCAGAGAGTTTGCGTAAAGGGGTTGTTATCGCTTTATGTGGCGTATTGTGTTTTTTCTTTCTGAAATTGATTATCTCTATTTTGTATGCCTTGCAGAAATCGGCGCTACCTAATTTCTTGAATCTGCTTTCTACCGTTTTATTATTGATTTTTCTGTGGGTATATGATCCGACCGGAGATGTCGAACGAGATTTTGTAACGATTTCTTGGGTGCAGGCTGTTACAGGGTGTTTGCCGTTATTGGTAGCGACAATAATTGTTTTTGCAAAAGACCTGAAAGAATGTTTGCCATCGTTCAAGTACTTTCGGTGGGATAAAGCCACTGGTGTTTTGTCGTTGGGAATTTTGTTCCTTGTTTTGCAGTTGTTATACATGATAATTACTGTAACCAACGAGTTTTTTATATCCTACTTTTTCGATCCGTCTTTCGTTGTAGAATACCAGATATATATAAAGATCTTTTCAATCGCCGGTACATTTGTGTCTTTGGCTCTGATTCCGGTATGGTCGGCTGTGACGAAAGCATTTGTAGAAAAACGTTACGATTGGATAATCAAGTTGGTCCGTTTTCTGTATTTTGTCGCTGGTATTGCTGTATTGTTTCAATTGGCTATCATTCCATTTCTTGACCCGATATTGGAATTTTGGTTAGGCGAGAAGGCTATCGAGGTGAATTTGTCCGCTGCATTGCTGTTTGCCCTATTGGGGTGTGTGATGATTTGGGTATCGGTTTTGACGAGTGTCGTTAATGGTTTAGGCACGCTTAAATGCCAGTTGTATGGTTTTTTATGGGCTGTACTCTTCAAAGTCGTAGCTATCGTTTTATTTTCTTCGTGGATTCCGTGGACGATTGTAATCACAGCTACGATTGTAGGTTTATTGCCCTACTGTGTCTGGCAACCTATGGTGATGAACAGGCAGTTGAAAATGTTGAATAAAGAGGCGTTTCAAAATGGGTAAGAAACTGTTGATCGTCAATACTTATGCCAATTTGTGGTCAACCGGCAGGATTGCGGCCGAGATAGGGGAGATTGCGGTAAAACATGGTTGGCAGTGCTATTTTGCATACGCAAGCGAATCGAATCTTTGCTCATGTGAGGAGATTAGAATTAATAAAAGCGTTATATCGTATATTATACATACCTATTTGTTTTCCCGTATTCTCAATTTGAAAGGATTCGGTTCTTGGATTGAGACGAAGTTATTTATCAGAAAAATAAAGAAAATAGCTCCCGATATAATTCATTTGCATAATATTCATCAGAATTTTTTGAATTTGCCACTTCTTTTCTCTTTTTTGAAAAAAGCGGGTATTCCGGTTATTTGGACCCTTCACGACTGTTGGGCCGTGACTGGGGGGTGTACTCATTTCGTGTACAATAAATGCGAAAATTGGAAAACGGGTTGCTATCGATGTCCGAGATGTGGTAATAGCGATACGGGCGGGGAATTAAAAGGGGTGTTCCGTACTATGCCGTGGGTGTTAAGAAAGAAAGAAGCATATATAACTTCTGTTCCGAATCTGACTTTTGTTACAGTCTCGGAGTGGCTGTCGGGCGTAGTGAGAAGTTCGGTTGTCGGTTCTGTACCTGTACAGGTTATTTCCAACGGAGTGGACAGTACTCGATTCTATCCTCGTACCGATATACAAGCCATTAAACAAAAGTATGGTTGTGGCAACCGCTTCATGATTGTGGGGGTAAGTTCTCATTGGAGTGCGTCAAAGGGATTATATGATTATTATAAACTGAGGGAATTATTGCCGGCCGATCAGTTCGTGGTCGTTTTGGTGGGGATAACCTCTGAGCAGAAAAACAATATACCCGATGGTATCATCGGGGTAGAGCGAACAGAGAATCTTGATGAACTGGCTCTTATTTATTCGGCGGCAGATGTGGTGACGAGTTTGTCGTACCAAGAGACTTTCGGACTTACTATTGTGGAAGGGTTCGCTTGTGGTACACCGGCGGTGGTCTATGACAATACGGCGTTGCCTGAATTGGTAGACTCTGATACGGGCTTAGTTGTAGAAACCGGAAATATGGAGCGACTGGCCGAGGCGATAAGACAGGTTTGTAAGACGGGTAAATCGTTTTATTCGCAGGCGTGTCGGGAAGTGGCGCAAACCCGGTATGATAAATTTTGCCAGTATGAGAAATATGTCGAATTATATGAACAGGCGCTTGTTCCGAAAAAGGTATGATTGAGACGATCGTTATTGGTTTAATATGTGTGTTTTTGGCCTATTTGGGGCGTTACAGACGATTGAGCTGGGGCTTTGGCGCAGCGATGACCATATTATTCGTTTTCCTTGCGATACGCTATGAATGGGGAAACGACTATCGTCAATATATAGACAAATTTACAGTATATAATTCGATCGATGAATTTAATTATTCAGATCCTAACGAACGATGGGAAGTCGGTTGGATATTCTTGTATCGGATATTCAAACCATTCGGCTTTTTTTCATTAGTCATTGTCCTTACTGCATTTGAAATATCTGTTTATTATTGGTTTATCAAGAAATATATACCGAAAGAATGGTATTGGTTCGCTGTATTTATTTATGTATTTAATCCTAATTTCATGCTTACGCAATCGTCTATGATGCGTCAGACTTTGGCTATGTGCATAGTTTTGTTGTCCATTCCTTATATTTATAAAAAGAAGGTCATCATTGCAGCGTTATTTATTTTATTTGCCTCATTGTTTCACAGTAGCGCCAAAATATTGTTACCGATAGTTTTTCTTGGATTTGTGAATTGGAGAATGGGTAAGAAGGGGGTGATTATTGGCGTTGTTCTCTTTTTTGCTATTCTGTTGTTCAAGAATATTGTTACATCTATAATTGAAAATACTCTTTCTGTAACGGGTTTGGGAAAATATACTTACTATCTGGAAGAAGGGAAAGAAGAATCGAAATTAGAGTCGGGAATAGGCTTTGTTTATCAGATTATCATCATGAGTATGATATTGTATTATGAAAAAAGACAAGATCGAAAGGACGGATTGATTTTCAAAATAACCGCCCTTTCTTTTCTTTTCGTTCCGTTAGGTTTTATCGCTCAACTTATTGCTCGGATAGGTATGTATTTGCAAGTGTCAATGATAGCAACTTATCCACTGATGATTCGTACGATCAATAATAGAATTGTACGGGCAGGAACACTGTTTGTAATTATGTTTTTCACTATTTATGACTTCTTCTCATTTTTCAATTCCGAAATTTGGAGAGATTCGTTCATAGAATATCATACTATTTTTGAATCTTTTATTTGGCGATGACAGATATGAATATATTATTTGTTGCATCTGTGGTTCATGAAAAATTATTGATTGAAATATTGAAAACACAGCCTCGATATTATGGAATACAAGGCCAGTATTTCATGCGGTTGATGTTATTGGGATTAAAGGCTAATGGTGTAAAAGTAAATGTGTTATCTAACAATTTAGCATATCGTTATTGGCATTCAAAAAGAGGGGAACGACATTGTGTCTTGGAAGAGGGAATAGGATATAACTATTTTTTTAGAAAGCAAAGGGGAGGGTATTTACATTTATTGTTAAGGATTATACGGTTTATAAAATTATGGAAAAATAAATTAGGGAAAGATAATTCGGCTATTTTATGTGATGGGCTTAATTTTACTTTATTGCTTTCTTGTTTTTTATGTAAAATATTTTTTAATATCAGGGTTACGGTTTTTGTAACAGATATGCCTCGTTATTTGTCGATGGGATTTCTTTCTCGAATAAAATCTAGTTTGCAAGAATATATTATACGTCAAATGGATGCATTTGTGACATTGACTAATTACATGGATGCTGATTTGAATCCTAATCATAAACCAAGTGTTGTGATAGAGGGTATGGTTGATGTGAGAGCAAAGTGTGAATCCAATAAGGGGAGGAGAAGGGAAAAGGTCTGTATGTATAGTGGCTCTATTCATAAAATTTATGGGATTAAAAAATTGTTGGATAGTTTCTTGGCAATGAATAATACCGATTATATATTGGAGATATATGGAGATGGCGATTATAGAGCAGAATTGGTCGAATTAGCAGCAAAACATGATCGTATAATTTATAAAGGATTAGTCTCTCGTGACGTAATTGTGGCTCGTCAGAAACAGGTTGCATTATTGATTAATCCACGACCGAGTTCGTATGAATATACTCAATATTCTTTTCCTTCGAAAATAATGGAATATATGTTGTCAGGAACTCCGGTATTGACGACGAAACTTCCCGGAATTCCAGCTGAATATGATAAATATTTGTATTATTTCGAAGACGAATCAATTGAGGCTATGGCCAATAAAATGTCCGAAGTACTTTCAATGGATTATACCGAATGTTTAAGGAAAGCAAGTGAGGCTCAGAGTTATGTCATGAATGAAAAGAATAATTTTCTTCAGATGAAAAAACTATTATCTATTTTATGAATGGTTGCTCTATGAATATTGGATTTTATTTTTTTGATAAAGGATTGAGCGGGGTTGATTGTTCCCGTCCGGACTTAGGAAATCCGGGAGTGGGGGGAACTCAATATTGCTTTTTACTTTTGATTTATTATATACTCCGTTTTGACCCGAAATCGTATAGGGTAAGAGTTTATTGTTCATCTGACTGTTTTTTCCCACAAGGTGTAGAGAAGGTTCTTGTTGAAGATATTTTTGAGGGTTTGACCGAATCAAAAAGACGAGGTGATGATTTTATTATCATTAAGGATAATAAGGATCAACAATTGGCTCGATTTATCGATAAACTACGGCATCGCATTGTTATTTGGGGGCATAATTTTTATTTTGGGGATTATGCCGATTGGGTTGCTAAGAGCCCGTCTGTTATTGCAAATGTTTTTGTAGGTAGGCAGCAGTATGATAGATATATAGATCACCCCATTTGTGATAAATCTTTGTTTATATATAATATGGTTCCCGATGTGGTAGGGGAAAAAAAGCGGGATAATGACGGTAAAACGGTTGTTTATTTGGGAGCATTGATTCCAGAAAAGGGATTTTTGATATTAGCCAAAATGTGGAAGTACATTTTGAAAAAGGTTCCAATGGCACGATTACAGGTGATAGGAGGTGGAAATCTTTATTCTAGAAATTGCTCTTTGGGAAGAATGGGAATAGCGGATAAATTGTTTGAAGAAGAGTTTTTCCCGTATTTGTCGGAAAAAGGAGAACTATTGCCATCTGTTACGTTTCAAGGAATCTTAGGGGGTGAAAAATACGAAGTTTTTTTGTCGTCGTCAGTTGGAGTAGTTAATCCGTCAGCTCGCACAGAGACCTTTGGAATGGGTGCAATTGAGATGAATTGTGCGGGGTTACCGGTTGTTACATTGGGAAAAAATGGTTATCCCGATACAGTAGAAAATGGAGTTACAGGATACTTATGTCATTCATACAAGGAAATTGCAGATAAAATTGTGTTCTTATTGACTCACGATGAGGTTAATGAACGATTGGGAATTCAAGCAAAAGAGCAGGTGAGCCGATTTTCTCCAAAAAATATTATGCCTTTGTGGTTTAATTTGTTTGAACAAATAGCGCAAAATAAATTAATAATAACATATCGACGTCCTGACAGTCATTTTTTCAATAACATTAAATTCGTGAGAATCCTATTGCGGTTTTTGCGTAAAAACTGTCGTTTGTCATTTCTCCCCCCGTTGATAAAAATAGAAACAGTGATATATACCTATTTAAAAAAATAATGAAAAAATGAAAGTGGCGTTGATTCTTGCTACAAATGTAGAAAAATCTCCTTATATGCAATATTATATAGATGTATATAAGGAAAAGAACATTGATGTCGAAGTCATTTTGTTGAATAGGGATAAACGTGTATTGAATGAGGAGTTCCCCTATAAGATACATTCTTGTGATATTATAGCGAAGGAGACAGCCTCTTGCGTTCGTAAAATTTATGATTATTTTCGCTATTCTCGGTTCGTAAGACGGATATTGAAACAATCTGATTATAGTCAGATTGTAGTATTTACCATCGCTAATGCGGTATTTCTGTCTTACTATTTATTAAGTTATTATAAAAAGAAGTATATATTTGATATACGTGATTATTCTCCGTTGGTTAAATATACCGTTCCTATAATTAGGCGTTTATTAAATAATTCAGCATTGAATTGTTTTTCTTCACCGGGGTTTAGGTCGTGGTTACCTGCATGTGATTACGTAATATGTCATAATGCAAGACGTAAATCTCTTGATGAGGACATAGTGAATGCCCGAGATATCGATGTGGAAAATGTTAAAGTGTTGACTATCGGACAACTTAGAAATTTTATTACGAATAAAATGCTAATGGATCATTTGGGGAATAAATCTCGAATAATGATTCAATTTTCGGGTATGGGTATTGCATATGATTTATTGAAAAAGTACGAGGTGAAAAAGATATATAATAATGTGAAATTTACGGGTTATTATCCGAAAAAGGAAGAATTTTCTATCGTTGATGGCTGTGATTTTATGAACATAATTTTGCCTGATGATACGTTGAGCCGTTATTTGATAAGTAATAGATTTTATTTGTCTTTGTTGAGAAGAAAACCGATGATTGTTTCGTCGGGTGGTATTCAGGCTGAATATGTGAAAGAATATGATTTGGGAATTATTGTTTCCTCTGAAGATGATATATATAGTAAAATAATGATCTATGCCAGATCATTTGACCCGATTCAATTTCAAAAAAATTGTGATCGATTTTTAGAAATGGTAAGATCGGATATGCAGATATTTAGCAGAAGCGTTTTTTATAGTTTAAATTAATAATCATGTCTATTTTTAAAGATAAGATATTGCTTATTACCGGAGGAACAGGATCCTTTGGCAATGCTGTGTTAAAGCGGTTTTTGGATAGCGATGTCGGTGAAATACGCATATTTAGCCGTGATGAGAAAAAACAAGACGATATGCGGCATCGATTACAGAACCCGAAGGTTAAGTTTTATATCGGTGACGTGCGGGATAAACGTAGTGTGGATAGCGCTATGAGTGGGGTCGATTATGTGTTTTCGGCAGCTGCCTTGAAACAGGTCCCTTCATGTGAATTTTTTCCTATGCAGGCTGTACGTACGAATGTATTTGGCACGGAGAACGTATTGGATTCGGCCGTGGAGCATGGTGTGAAAAATGTTGTCGTATTGTCTACCGATAAAGCGGCCTATCCCATCAATGCTATGGGAATAAGTAAGGCCATGATGGAAAAAGTGGCGATTGCCAAAGGACGCCAGTTGGGTGATTCTGCGACAACGACAATTTGTTGTACTCGTTATGGAAATGTGATGGCGAGTCGGGGATCTGTGATTCCGCTATGGATCGAGCAGATGAAAAACAATGCGGTAATAACGATCACGGATCCCAACATGACACGGTTTATGATGACGCTCGATGATGCTGTCGACTTGGTAGTTTATGCGTTTGAGCATGGCCGTAATGGCGATTTATTCGTACAGAAGGCTCCGGCGGCTACACTGGTTACTTTGGCGACTGCGTTGAAAGAATTGTATGGCAAAGATACTCCCGTGAAAATTATCGGTACACGGCATGGGGAGAAGCTCTATGAAACTTTGGTTACTCGCGAGGAGATGGCGAGGGCAGAGGATATGGATAATTATTATCGTATTCCATGCGATAGTCGAGATTTGAATTACGATAAATTTTTTGTCGAAGGTAGTGAGGTAGTCTCTCAAATAGAAGACTATCATTCGCACAATACTCACAGGCTCGATGTAGAAGAAATGAAACAGTTATTGCTGAAGCTCGATATCGTACGGGAAGATTTGAATCTCAATTAGTGGACAGAATTATGATAAAAGTAGGCATTACCGGGCAGTCTGGGTTTGTCGGTACTCATTTATATAATGCGTTGGGACTTTATCCCGAAGAATTTGAGAGAGTTCCATTCGAAGATGATTATTTTGCCGATGTGGAACGGCTGAATACGTTTGTAGAGAGTTGTGATGTTATTGTACATTTGGCGGCGGTAAACCGTCATACTGATGCGCATGTTTTGTACGAGACGAATATGCGATTGGTAAAACAGCTAATCGAGACTATGGAAGCGACAAATTCTCGTCCTTATGTCTTATTCTCGTCGAGTATACAGGAGGAACGGGATAATGAGTATGGCCGTAGTAAGAGTGATGGCCGTAAATTGTTGGAAGAATGGGCTGTGCGTAATGGGACATCTTTTACAGGAATGGTAGTTCCCAATGTTTTCGGTCCGTTTGGGAAGCCTAATTATAATTCGTTCATAGCCACGTTCGGGTATAAATTGACTCACGGCGACTCCCCCACGGTATTACAAGACAATGAGGTAAATTTGATTTATGTGGGTAGTTTATGCCGTCATATTTGTGATAAAATAAGGGAAATGGGAGGTCGCACCGTACCCTCGCTTGTCGAGCGGGACGATGTAGCCTGCGATTTCGAGATGAAGGTGAGTGAAGTTCTCGGTTTGTTTGAAAATTTCAAAAAATTGTATTTCGAGCAGGGAATTATTCCTCCTTTGAATAATATCCATGAAATGAATTTGTTTAATACATTTCGTAGCTATATTGATATGGAAAGCTATTTCCCGGTGAAATTGGTTCAACATACCGATGTACGAGGTAGTTTCGTCGAGACCGTAAAAATCGGGGTGGGTGGCCAAGTGAGTTTTTCTACCACCGTTCCTGGTGTTACAAGGGGAAATCATTATCACACTCGCAAGATGGAGCGGTTTGTAGTGATTAAGGGAAAAGCGAGAATTCAGCTCCGGAAGGTTGGAACAGACGAAGTACTGGATTATTATCTTAACGGGGAAGAACCGGCTTATGTGGATATGCCGGTGTGGTACACACATAATATATCGAATATCGGCGATGAGATTTTATATGCTCAGTTTTGGATAAACGAATGGTATGATCCTACCGATAGCGATACTTATTTCGAACCGGTAGTGAAAGACGAGTGAAAAATCAAAATATAGATTTATGAAGCGATTGAAAGTCCTTTCGGTAGTAGGGACAAGACCCGAAATAATCAGATTGTCATGTGTATTGCAAAAGTTAGATGCCAGTCCCGCCATAGAGCACGTATTGGTACACACAGGACAAAATTACGATTATGAATTAAACGAAATATTTTTTCAGGATTTAGGTCTACGGAAACCTGATTATTTTTTGAATGCGGCAGGTAATAATGCGACGACGACTGCCGGACAGATATTGATTAATATAGATCCGGTTCTTGAAGAAGTTCGTCCGGATGCATTTCTTGTACTGGGCGACACGAATTCTTGCTTGTGTACGATAGCGGCTAAGAAACGTCATATCCCTATTTTCCATATGGAGGCCGGAAATCGCTGTTTCGACCAGCGTGTTCCCGAAGAGAGTAATCGTAAGATTGTCGACCATATATCGGATATTAATTTGCCGTACAGCTCTATTGCCCGTGAATATTTGTTGAGCGAGGGAATCCCTTCCGATCGGGTTGTCAAAACCGGAAGCCCCATGTATGAGGTGCTGAACAGGTATTTGCCTCAGATAAATGCCTCGTCTATTTTAGAGAATCTGGGATTGGAGAAGGGCAAATACTTTGTCGTGTCGGCCCATCGGGAAGAGAATATATCGAGCGAACGCAACTTCGGGAATTTGGTTAAGATTTTGAACGACATAGCTCAAACGTATGGTTTTCCCGTGATTGTGTCGACACACCCCCGTACCCGCAAGAAAATAGAAATCGATAGTGTTGAATTTCACCCACTTATACGGTTGATGAAACCGATGGGTTTTAGCGATTATAATAAATTGCAAATTAATGCCAAAACGGTAATCTCGGATAGCGGAACCATCAGCGAGGAGTCGTCTATTCTTAATTTTAAGGCTCTGAATATACGTGAAGCTCACGAGCGTCCCGAGGCGATGGAGGAAGCTTTAGTGATGATGGTAGGGCTTAATCCCGAACGGGTGATGCAGGGTTTGTCCGAATTGCAGAATCAGAATCTCGAAACTCGTAATTTTCGTCCGGTCGCAGACTACTCTATACCGAATGTTAGCGATAAAGTCGTGCGAATTATTCTTTCTTATACCGATTATGTCAAAAGAGTCGTCTGGGGTGAAAGGTAAACGATGCTTGTTTTTGACCAATTATTTTTATCCCGAAGTTTTTCGAGGTAACGATATCGCTTTTGAAATGGTAAAACGAGGATATGAAGTTACTGTAATTACATGTATTCCCAATTATCCTCAGGGCCATTTTTACGAGGGATATGGATTGCGGAGCAGGCGGAGAGAAGTCGTCAATGGAGTAAATGTCATTCGTGTGCCGGTGATTCCTCGAGGAGACGGTAGGGCGATAAGAATGGTGTTCAATTATTTATCGAGTTTATTATTTTCTTGTATATACACATTAAGTATCGTTTGTCGTAAGAGATTCGACTTTATTTTTGTGCAGGAATTGTCCCCGGCATTTATCGGTATACCGGCAGTGCTTGCGAAAAAAATACGACGAATTCCTATTTATTTCTGGTTACTTGATGTTTGGCCAGAAAGTTTGGCTGCCGGAGGTATAACTAATAAATATATCATTAAGATAGTTGATCGTATTATGCGCTACATTTATCGGCATTGTCGCAAAATTTTCATAGCGGCATCGGGTGTGAGGACATTGTTACAGCAACGAGGGGTAAAAAATGATTGTATAGAAGATTTACCCAATTGGGGCGAAGATGAACTTCGAGAATGTACTGTTGATGACGATGAACTGCCACATTTGCCAGATGGTTTTAAAATTATGTTTGCCGGAAATTTGGGCGAGGCGCAGAATCTTGAAAATGTGATGAGAGTAGCCGAACGTTTGAAAAATAATAAACATATACAGTGGATTTTTATCGGTGACGGGCGAAAGAAAAAATGGGTTATGTCGTTCGTTCAAAGTCGGGAGATGGGTGATACTGTACATTTTTATGACCGTTATCCCATTGAATATATGCCGGCATTTTTCAGAAAAGCCGATATTATGTTGCTTCCTCTTTGTGACAATAGCGCATTCAATGTGACGTTACCAGCGAAGATACAGGCTTATATGCTCAGTTCCAAACCTATTTTAGTCATGGCGAATGGTGAAGTACAAACGGTTGTAAAGAATGCTCGTTGCGGATATTATACAGGTGCAGATTCTATTGACAAGATGGTTCGTTTAGTCCTTTCCATTTCGAATTATTCAAATCAAGAATTGGAAGAAAAGGGTAGAAACGGATATAATTATTACCAGCGGCATTTTAAGAAAGAAAAATGTATGAACAATTTATTCGAAATTATTGAGAAGGGAGAACGAAGTAATGTCTGAGATATTGATTGATCATGTTTTACTCGATAGGGTGACAAAGGCTGCAAAGGAAAGTCCTAGATTGCGTATGAATTATAACTTTCACGAATCGTTGTCGTCTCCTTCGCAACGTCTGCTTAATGCCCTTGAACTGGGAACCGTTTTACCGATACATCGTCATAGGCATACGGCCGAAACTTATGTATTGTTGCGAGGGCGTATGAGAGTTCTCTTTTACGATGACGACAAGAAGGAAATTAATCGCTATGAACTCGACCCGGCGGAGGGTACTTATGGGGTAAACATACCCCGGGGACAATGGCATACAATTGAGGTGTTATGTGCTGGTACTGTTATTTTTGAGGTGAAAGATGGTCCGTATATACCTATTGCTCCTAATGATATGTTAGAATAGACGGTCTAATTTTTAGAAAGGAAAACAAAAAGCCAACTTCAAAAGTTGGCTTTTTGTTTAATAAAGTATTTTGATTTTTAGTTTATAAAATATTGTGTATTAAATAGTTGTTTCGTATTTCTGCTAATGATTCAATGTGAGCGTAAAATTTTTAGAGTTTGATATTAGAAAAATTTTAACAGTTGGGTACATATTTATCTTTATGAAAATAACTATCTTCGCTAAATAAGACCAATGATATTTATAAATAGAGATTGTACAATTATAGTGTTGTGATTCGAAAGGATAGTTTTTATAGAGCAGCATGAAGGATTGAAAATACAGATTAAGAGGAGGCTGTAATTTGGTTATACTATGAATGAGGAGGAACTTGTATATCAATTAAAACAGGAATCTCAAGATGCATTTAATAGAATATATAATATGTATTCGGCTCGGTTATATGCATATTGTATGCAGTATGTTAAGTCGAGAGAAGACACCGAAGAAATTGTACAAGATGTATTTATTAAATTATGGATAAATAGACATAGTATTATACATGGCGAGTACCTCAGCGCTTTTATTTTTAAAATAGCAAAGAATCAGATTATCAATAGGTATAAATCACGAATTAATTCATATGTTTTTGAAGAATATGTGAATTATTATAATGAAGAACAATGTTCTGTGAGCGATACTTCAGCTATTGTGGAATATGACGATTTCTGTAAATCTCTGAAAAAGGCTATGAAAAATTTGTCTAGTACTCAGAGGGAAGTGATTGAGTGTGTCAAATTAAACCAGATGTCTGTTAAAGAGACGGCTGTAAAACTTAGACTTAAAGAACAAACCGTAAAGAATGCTCTTTCAGCCGGATTGAAGGTTTTAAAGGAAATATTGAAGAAAAGTCTTGTTTTAATTCTTTCCTTTGTGTTAAAATAATTGAAATGTTGATATAAAAAGACGTTTTTGTTGTCTTTACATAAACAGAGCGAGTTATATGGATTATTTAGAAGAAAAGTATAAAAGAAATTGTCTGACTCCGAAAGAATTGGAGGAACTTCAAAGGAAGGTAAGAGAAATGTCGGACGGGCAACTCGAAGATCGGTTATTTAAAGGCTGGCAAGAGGATATACTAGATGATAGTTCCGTTTCTGCTGAACGTTTAGCTATACTAAAACGCAAAGTAGATAAAAGCATTTTTCTAAAATATCGTACTAAAATGTTGATATCGTGGGGACGAATAGTAGCTGCAATCCTACTTCCAATCTTTGTTTTTGCTACATTTTATTTTTATCAAGAAACGCGTTCTTTGTCAAGTGGGGAAGTTTTATTTTCTACATTTGCGGAAGAACATGCTAACTTGACTTTGCCAGACGGGACTAAGGTGACGATGAATTCGAATAGTTCCTTGACATATTCTCCCAAAGATTTTAATCGAGATGAGCGATGTGTGGATTTTAATGGAGAAGCCTATTTTAATGTAGCTAAAAATAAATCGGTTCCATTTGTTATTACTACAAAGGATTTAACCGTAAGAGTATTGGGGACTAAATTCAATTTACATGCATATGCTGGAAATGAAACTATGGAGGTTACATTGGAAGAGGGAGAGATATTAGTATCATCTCGAAAGGAAGAGAAGAAGTTGTTACCTAACCAAAAGGCTGTATTGAATTGTCAAGACGGTAGTATATTAGTATTAGAAGAGAAGAGGCCGGAGGATGCATCTGTATGGAAAAATAACGAACTAGTTTTTATTGACGAACAGTTGGAGAATGTAATAGTAGCTCTTGAAGAAAATTATAATATTAGTATTCATATAAAGGGGTTAAATATAGACAGTGATTTGTTTACTGGAAAAGTGCCTTCTAACGATTTGCTTAATGCATTGGAAATATTGAAATATTCTTATCACATGGATTATTGTGTCGATGCGAAAGATATTTATTTTTCCAAGAAATAATTCTTGGAAAGTTTCGATTCGTTCGGATATTGTTACTTATGCTCCTCTGTTTTGATAGTTCCTTTTTAGGAACTACGAAATGAAGAGAATACCCGATTCAAATTTTTGAATCGGGTATTCTCTTTTTAGTATAAACTCGAAATATTAGTAAATATTTATATGTAAAAATAATACCATTAATGAGATAGGAGTCTCGACCAATACTAGAACTTGATTACAACGCAAGAATAAAGTATAATATTTGTTTTGGATATTTTTTTCTTCTGGTAAAACATGTTTTTAAACATGCTTTTTTAAAAGTACTTTTTTATTAGCGTGTTGTCTTTCTATATAAATATTAAGAAAAACCATAAAAAACAATTCAAGGTTTATGAAAAAAATCATAAAACATCGATTAAGACAGTTTATCTTATTATTCTTTTTTATAGGTAATGTAGGTATGCTGGCTGCTCAGAGTCAAAGAGTGACTATTGAGCTGAAAAATGCAACTCTAAAAGAGTTATTTTCTATTGTTGAAAAACAAACTTCGTACAGGTTTGCTTATAGAAATGTAGTGCTTGACGAGAGTAATGATGTTTCTATCTCAGTCAAGAATAAGAGTGTTCCAGAAGTTTTAGACGAAGTTTTTAAAAACAAGGGTTTGGATTATAATATAGTATCGGATAAATCGATTGTTGTTTTCGATAAGCGTCCGAACTTAGGTAAAAGCAGTCGTGAGCAGGTGACTGTCAAGGGGATTGTTTATGACGAAACAGAAGTTCCTGTAATTGGAGCTAATATCGTTGTGAAAGGTGCTAATGTGGGTACTGTTTCGAATATCGATGGAAAATTTTCTATCAATGCTCCAGCCGATGGTGTCTTGGAGGTTTCATATGTGGGATATAATAAAGAGGAGGTGGAAATCAACGGTCGTACGTCGTTGCGCATAGATATTCGTCCCGTTGTGCTGGACGAGGTCGTTGTAGTGGCTTATGGTACACAGAAAAAGTCCAGTGTGACAGGTGCGATTGATGTTATTTCTTCGAAAACGATTGAGCAAGTCCCGGTTTCTAATATAGCTTATTCTCTTCAAGGAACGGTTCCCGGATTGATTATCACGGATAATGGAGGTAAACCTGGATCTACTCCTTCGCTGAATATTCGTGCGATAGGAACTATGAGTTCTACCGAACCATTGGTTATTATAGATGGTGTTCCGGCCGGATTGGGGGACTTTTATGCATTGAGCTCCACTGATGTGGAATCTGTTTCTGTTTTGAAAGATGCTTCTTCTGCAGCTATTTATGGATCGAGGGCATCCAATGGTGTTTTATTGGTAACAACAAAGAAGGGTAATAAGGATAAAAATCCGACGGTAGATATTTCATATACAGCCTCAATGCAGACTCCGACAAAAGTCCCTGAGTTAAATAATTCGTGGGATTATGCTATGTTGGTTAATGAGTCTTACGTTCAGGCTGGTGGAAATCCTTTATATACCGATGAAGAAATACAAATGATGCGAGATGGCAGTAACCCGGATTATTATGCTAATACGAATTGGTGGAAATCGGCAGTAAAGTCCAATGACAGTATGCATCAAGCCAATGTGCGGGTAAGTGGTGGATCTGCAAAATCTGCTTATATGATTTCTGGCGGTTATACTTCGCAACAAGGGTTGGTTCAGTTTACCGATTTTTCCAAATATAATGCCAGAGCCAATGTAAGTACTCAGATTGTGGATAATTTTGACGTTATGGCCGGTGTATCCTATTACAGAAGCAATAGTAAAGAGCCTGATCATTATAGCGATTTTTTTGAAGCTGTTTTAAATATGCCTCCTTATTTACCAGTTAAGCGGGCGAATGGAGATTGGGGACATTTAAACAATGAAGATACGAACCCGGTTGCTTGGATTACAGAGGGAGGACATACCAAAAGTTATGATAATAATCTTCTTATGAATGGTATGGCGAATTGGGAGATTATTCCCGGACTTCGTGCGAAGGCTCAGTTTTCGTGGAATTTATGGGAGGTAGGTAGTTCTAGTATTTACAAAACTATTACATTTGTTAATGAAGATGGTAGCCATAAATATAGTAATGATCCGAATAGTGTGAGTCGTTCAATGACAGAAAGAAGCCAGACTACTTTACAGACCACACTTGAATATGAGAAAAAAATACAAAATCATTTTTTTAAAGTACTAGCGGGTTTTACAGATGAACATTATAAAAGCCATTGGGTAGGAGCTAATAGGAAGAATATTCCTGATAATAATTTGGAGGAAATAGATGGTGCGACCGGTACTGGCGATTTGAAAGATAATTGGGGAAATTCTGACGAGTGGAGAATGTATTCCTATTTTGGCCGGGCCAACTATGATTTTGATAGTCGTTATTTTTTAGAGTTTAATCTTCGGTACGATGGCTCGTCACGTTTGGCGCCAGGACATCAATATACACTTTTCCCTTCGGGGTCAATAGGTTGGAGAATATCGGAAGAAAAATTTATGGAGCCGATAAGAACTGTGGTAGATAATTTGAAACTTAGGGCATCTTACGGACAATTGGGAAATCAAACCATAAGTCTTTATCAGTATGCAAATGTAATGGCTAATAATCCGAAAGAATATATGTTCGGACATCAATGGGTCCCGGGTTCTTATTTAAATATTTTACCGAATTACGATTTGGGGTGGGAGACTTCTACTATGCTCGATATAGGGGTAGATTTTAATTTGTTCAATAATAGGCTGATCGGTGCTTATGACTGGTATCGAAAGAAGACCGATGGCATATTGTTGGATTTGCCTGTGTCTGGTGTTATCGGTATTCCGGTTTCTGTCCAAAATGCCGGTGTTATGGCAAGTTGGGGGCATGAGTTACAGTTAACGTGGAGGGATAAAGTTAATGAGTTTAATTATGGGGTCACTCTATCTTTTTCGGATCAAATGAATGAGGTTTTGGATTTGAAAGGAACCGGACCTCATATATATGATCGTACGGTAATAGCGGAGGGCAAACCTTTGAATACTCTGTATGGATATAAATGCTTAGGTTTTTTCACCTCGGAAGAAGAGATACAAAACAGTCCGAAGCCCGAGGGGTACGCCTCTCAAATAAAAGTTGGCGATTTGAAGTATGCCGATTTGTCTGGGCCTAATGGAGTTCCTGATGGAAAAATTGATAGTTATGATAAAACCGATATAGGTTGGAGTGCTCCGAGATATATGTTTGGACTGGATTTCTCAGGAGAGTACAAGGGATTTGATTTCAGAGTATTTTTTCAAGGGGTAGGTAAACGAGATGAGTTTATTTATGGGGGTATTGTATTAAATCCTACTTCAAAGAGCTTATTGGAGGATCGCTGGAACCCAGAGCGATCGGTACAAGAAAATTTGGCTCATGCAAAATTACCTCGATATGTAAACGGGCAACAAAATAATTACGAGATATCTGATTTCTATGTAAAAAGCGCAGCTTATTTACGATTGAAAAATTTACAGTTGGGATACACTCTTCCTAAAAATTGGACGAGAAAAATATGTTTTGAGAAGGTTCGGTTTAGTATATCTGCCAATAACTTGTTCACTTTGACTTCTTATCCGTATGTGGATCCGGAGGGTCCTTCGGGAGGAGCATATTATCCACAGTTGAGATCATTCACCTTTGGAGTGGAGCTTACTATAGGTAAAAATTGATTGTTCTATAATACATTAGATACATTTAGTTATGAAACGCTATATATATTATTTTAGATTTTCAATAGCTTAATATAACCATCTGATAAATAAACTTTTAGCGAGTTACTTGAGAAGTGGTGGTAACGACTAAGAAACCGTGCAGTATTCAGCGTTTTGCTATGTTTTGCTGTCAAATAACTCTTCATGCAAAAATACGCAATATTCTTAAACGAACATAAAGATTTTCGCTATTTATTATTCTCTTCTATTAAGTCCCATAAACCGACAATTGAATCAAAAATCAACAATAGAAAGTATATAAAAGTGAATACAGTAACACTATTTGATAAAATAGTTATCCATTGCATGCATTCTGTAGATATAACACTACTGATTGCACCGCGAACAATATAACAAAGAAAAGCAACGAAAATTAATAACATTTCTATTATCAGATCTTTTTTCATGCTATGTAATACATCTTTTATATTGCCACCTTTTTGATTTTTGAAAACTACAAGTTCTTTCAAAATTAGTGCGAGAATTGTTACATAAAAAGCTAATATGGTAACTAACAATGGTATTATATTATGGCTGATTTGCAAAATAAAATCTGTTTCATCACCACTATAATTAGAGAACCAACCAATTAGAAGTGATAATGAAATATATCCGATATATCTAAAAAAATGATTTACTCGATTCATTATTTTGCGGCATTAAGTAGCTCTACAATTTTTTCAAATCTATTTTGAAATAAATTATCGCTTTGCATTTGTACTTCAAGATCGTCAATTTCAAATTTCTTTGTCGTTTCACCAGTTTTTACATATCTACGTAAACCTTTTGCTTTCAAAGTAATGACATTTCCACTATCAGCAGACGCATTAACTAAACCATTCAACTCTTCATTATCATTTGATAATAACAGTTGTTCTGAATCTGACGACTTTAGCTCAAATGTCGTACTTTTACTATTCGTAATTTTGCTTTGATTACTGATTAATGCATTGATACTTTCGGAAACTCGCGGTAAATTAGGATATGAGAAGTGAAATCTAACCATAGATATCCCTTTGGGATATTGCTCTAGAAGTTGCCAAAATTCTGTTTTCTGATATTCTTTTTTTATTGATATTGTTAGCCCATAAGTTTTTAATGCTTTTTTCAAAGAGTATTCCATTATATTTCGGACAACATCCGTTGTAGAAAAGGCTGTAGGATCATCTTCTATAGCAATATGTTGTACATCTTGACGATTATCAATAATAACAAAACAACTCGGAGAATAATGGTGTTTTTTCTTCTTAAAATTTTCTTCGAGACTAAGTTGTTTATTATTTGCAAGTTTCAATATGATAATTCCATTACTGTTATAACGCAATTGATGTTCAAAGACACCTTCTCTTTTGCTATTAAATTTGAAGTTTGCATTTAATATTATTTCTTGTAAATAGGTTTGTTTTGATTCCATACGCTGCTCAATGTCGGGTGTAGGTTGAAACAAATTAGCTCCATCATTTATAATTGGTGCAAATTGATAAGTATATAATATATAGCTTGCCATAATCGTTTCTTACACATTGTGTTTATTCCCTAAAGGTTTAATCCATTATCGAAATCTGCTTGATATTGAACTGGGATTGTTTGTCTTATTCTTATTATATCCTGATTCTTCCCATAGCTAAAACCATGATTAGTACAAATATTCTCAACAAATTCATTACAATTTATTCTACTTATTACATCGCCTCCATTACCTGCAGTCATGGCGAGTTGTCCAATATTAGGCATATTGGATATATGTACTTGAATGCGACCCTCACTTCCCCAAGCACCTTGATTTTCATTATGTTCCCAAACGATTGATGTACTGCCATCAGATTTGGCAAGATATCCTAAGAAAGTGTAGTATTCATGTTCATTGGCAAATTGTATTTGTCCTTTTGAACCAAAACTTGATTTATACATAGTTATGCTGCGTTATAAATTTGAATTAGTTTTGTTTTTATCTCTCCGAAAGTCAGGCTTGTACTAAAATCAGTCGTTAATCCAGTGTTTATCACATATACAAATGATTCTTTTCTATAATATTTATCTCCGACAAGCCGCAAGGAATTTTCAATTGTATCAGCTTTTGCCAATAAGCAAACTAATTGATAGTCCCTGTTTATTTGTTGAGTTTTATTGTTTGGATGCGCTTTTGTATTATGTTGGGTCGCAGTCAATAATATCAAATTTTCAACATAATGAGCAATCTGCGGGAACTGTGATTTTGGAAAAATGTGATGCACTTGTGTAGCCTCTCCATTACCCCAACTGTCATGAACTTCGCTCACTGTTTGGATTTTACGAATTAAGGCAATTGCTTTCTGTACATAGTATGTATTTATAGCCTCTTGCTTTTCTTTCTTTTCAGGTGTCATTGCCTCCTGGCGTGTTATAGTTTTATCTTTGCCCATATCACGCCAATTCTTTTTGTTATACATCAAATCAGAGTAATATGTAATCTTCCCATTACTTCCATGCAAATGATGCTCAGCAGCATACACATTAAATACCTTATGAAACATACGCCTTATGTCTAATCTTGAATGCGACGGAGTATTTCCATTTATCAATTTGAAATATCTGTCATAAATTTCATCTCTCGCCGCAATTGGATTATCTATGCTATCTTTCGCATATTCTTCAAAATACTTCATAAAGCCACTATCAGCCATGACTTTCATAAAGTAGCAGTATAGGAAGTTGTATGCGTTACGGTCTTTTCTTGAAATATAATCCAACAAATCTTCATTAGCAACAGAGAATGTAAGGGAACCATCCACTATTTCAACATTCAAGATGTGTGCATATGCTAACAATTTTAATGGCTGTGAAAGCACTTTATTATATTCATTATATGCTTTCTTGTCATTTGCCCATGGTTTATTAAATATTACTCTTGAATTTTGAATAAAATATTGTGTTTCCCATATATCATTAATGACAAAGACAGGCTTTGTTGCAACCATATTCATGACACAGTCAGCCATAAAGCATACAATGTCCGGAGTACACTTTTGGTCTACAAATCTTGCATTATGAGACTTACGTATATCCAAATCAAATTGGTTAAGATAGTCATTTATAGTATCTCTCATACCCGTTGAGATTTAAGTTTTCCAAAAAAGAAAACGGAGTTATTGTCTATATTAAGAGAACGTGTCCCTAAATTTCTAGCAATTGCATAAAACCTTGTAAAGCTATCTGTTGCATAAAAAGCCAAATCTGCTTTAGAAACAGAATCAGCATCATTCACTAATGTCAGAATTGCAACAGAACCATCTGCGATACAACCTTTAGGCAAGAAACACGCCCGTGGATTATATGTAAGATTGGGTAATAGAATGCAATTAGTCTGATTCAGATATTTTGCGACATCTAAACCTGTTACATCATCAATATAGCTGTCATATTCAGGAATGTTGATGATTTCATTGTTTCCTATGTTTCGTGATTTCAAGACCCTTATTTTTCCATTACTCTTTGTTATTGATTTGGTAATGACTCTGTCTCTATATGCTCTAAACACGTTAAAATCCATCTTGTCGGCAACTTCGTCAAACTCATTGTTACGATAAATTATCCAATATGGAAATTTATCATCCATTAAATATTCCTGTTTATGTTCCGATACCGTATTTGTTATATAAGATTCGACAATTGTATTGCTTGGCTTTTTCTGTGTATCAAGAATGAAGCATATTGTTTCAATCTTAACTCCCTTAAATCCTTTTTCTCCAAAATCTATAATATGAGTCACTCTCTTTCCTTTCATCAATGAACGAGTCAAATTGAATTCAGGAGCATTAATCAAGCTTTTGGGCACAATCAATGAAACAACGTTTCCTATTTTCATCGCTTTTTCAATAAAAAATGAAAATATATTATTAGTGTCCTTATTATAGATGTTTGATTTATACTTAGACAATAAATCTTTTTCTTTTGTCAATTTCTTATACGGAGGATTACCTACTACAATATCGTATCTTTTATCGAACTCATGCAATAAGAAATCCGCATTGATGTAATTAATATGCACATTGGCAGGAATATTTATTTTATCTACTAATTCTTTTAAAATTTCAATACTTACAGTATCAATATCCACAACATCAATGTTTACTAAAGGAACACTTGAATATTTTTGAATCAAAGTCGGTAAGAAATTACCAACTCCAACAGATGGTTCCAAAATATTCAGTTCAGAATAATTTTTCGCATCTGGCAAGTTTTTAACAATTGAAAAGCAAATGTCCTGCCTTGTGTAATAGGCGGCATTGTCTTCTCTTTGTGCGTTTGCCAATTCCGCAATCTTAGACAAATCTGCAAAACTACGATGGTCTGCATTTTTTATATATTCCAATAAGCAAGATGGTGTGGTCAAGCTTTTCACTCCAATAAGTGATTTGATGTCTTGTTCAGACATTGTCGGTTTGCATAAAGCAGTACGTATTTTGTGTGCAATCTGCTGAAAAATAGTAGTTGGCACCGCTTCCCCCAAATTTTGTCTAATATTCATCTCTTCTTTTTTCAGAAAATCTTGTTTCTGCTTTTCCGAAAAAGCATTCAACTCCTTAAATGGAATATCAGTCCATACAAAAGAGGAGGGAACAGACATCATCAGCATCAATTCACGGATACTGAAAACTCTGTTGTCAGTAGGATGTACTGTGTTTTGGCTTGCCATGATATCATTTCGAGTATGAATGCAAGGAGCGACCTTATCCCAGCACTGACGAGTATATTTATCACCATTTTTTTTGGCATTATATACTACAATTCCATTTTTAATAGTATGTGGAATTTTAGATATGTCTGTATTATCAAACGCTGATTGTCCCTCCTTAATATCCGCAATCCACGCCTCCATATGAGGTGAATACTTTCTGAAATTATGGTAAATATCATTAGCAGATATTTCACCCATTTTTTTCAAGGACGGGAGATGCCCTATAACTTGACGTAATGTCCTTTCTGGTTGTTTGTCAGGATATAAATCAAAAGGCGTAATTTCTTTCATATCTTTTCTTACGCCAATAACGAGCGTACGAGTACGACTGGACGGATTTCCGTAATCTTTAAAGTTCAGGACTTGATATGATATGTTATAGTCTCCTGAAAGATTTTTGTCGATGGCATTTTTTATGGTTTTATCTTGACCATCAATGTCGGTACACACAGAGTTCAAGAAAGCACGAACATTCTCGTAAATAAAGAATTTCGGCTTAATTTTCATCGTCATTTTGATTGATTCAACAACTAAAGAATTGCGCTTTAGCTCATCTTTCTTTTTATGATTAGCAACCGACATTCCTTGACATGGCGGGGTTGCAATGAGAACATCAAGATCAGTAATATTATATCCTCTTTTCCAAAGGGCAAGTTCCTTCAGAACCTTATCTTTAGTCTCTTGTAACGTCATGTCTCCACAGATATAACCACTCTGATATACGCATTTATGATTATAGGTCTGTATTTTTAATCTTCGCTCCAACAACTCGACTGTTGCTATGCAGTAAAATCCCTCTTCTTTAAAACCATAACACCCCACACCAGCACTGCTAAACAAACTGATGTATGTTTTAAGACCATAAGTTGATTTAGCCTCTGACAATATAGCAGAAGCTAAATTAGGATTAATCATTTCATATTTCACTCTAGCCATATTATATATCTCGTTTTAGTGTCTCAACAACAAGAGATAATGCTTGAGGTGCTATTTTTTGTTCACTTGATACTACGGCGGACACCTGATCTGCAAGCCATAAAGTCAATAGCTGTTCAGCATTGACATTAAATAACTTAGACAAAATAGATACCTGCTCTTTTTTTGCTCTCCTCTCACCTTTCTCTATTTTGCAATAAGTTGCAGTATCAATATCTAAAGCCGCTGCTAATTGTCGCTGTGGCATCTGATTCTGAATACGAAGTTCTTTAATACGCTCTGAAAACATAAATTTTCACTTTTGTGTCTTGACATTATTCGGCAAAGATAGCGATTATATTTGAGTCGTATGCTATATTTCCCTATCTTTTTTATGCTGACTTTTCCGACTTCGGAGGGAAAGATTTCAACAAATTGTTTTGGGATGCCGGAAATATTTCGGGCATCCCAAAACACAACTTGCTATGTTCGTTTGAACATAAGATTTGAGTATGGAAATCACGCCTAAAAATAGAAGAATTGTCTTTGAGAAGATGCTTGTTTGAGATTGGTCATATTATTTGTTGTTTCCAACAAATAACGGTCGGTTGGTTGGTTTGCCCAATTATTGGTTAGCATTATGGTCGGTTGGTTTCTAAACCGTCAAGAAAAAAACGGTCAATAGAATTGCAGGAATGAGTAGCACCTTGCCTATCTGTAAAGCACGACATTCCGACAAGGCGAAAACGATGTTCCCAAAATACCGCCAAAAGAAAATGATTATTTTCTGGAGGGAGTGCAGTTTCCCGTTTGCCACAATTTTATTGTGTCCTATAAAAACACCTCCCTCGGTTTTTGAATGAAATTCTAAAAAAGGACATATATACTTGTTCCGTATATGCTGTTAATTGTTTTGTCTTTGACGATTCTTTTCCGTCAGTCGTTTGTTTCCGTAGCCGTCATCGTCCATTGTACAGACGTGAAAGGGAAAAGGTTTTCGGGCTGAATACGCTCTGAAAGAGGAAGATTCTGCCCGAAACGACACACCCGCCTGACCTTTTCACTTTCAATAAAGTCTGTACTAACTTAATGGACGAGCAAGGAAACAGGCGACTGACGGTCTGTAATTTTCATATCGACCCACAAATGCTTTTCTCCATATCTTCCAATTTTTCAGAGAGTTGCTCCATGTCCTGACTTATCTTTTGGGCTGTTATTTTTGCATAGATTTGAGTCGTTTTAATGTTGGTGTGCCCCAACAGTCTGCTTACGGTTTCAATTGGCACTCCGTTGGATAATAAAATGGTGGTCGCCGCTGAATGTCTTGCAACATGATAGGTCAGATGGGCTTTTATACCGCACAATTCAGCAATGGTTTTCAACTTCTTGTTGCAAGTCGTATTACTTGGCATAGGGAATACCTTGTTGTCTTTTGTCATGCCTTTGTACTTCTCTATGATACGTCTGGGT
>ENA-OWRJ01000351-OWRJ01000351.1-human-gut-metagenome-genome-assembly--contig:-NODE-351-length-64808-cov-28.821275_pt1 | contig 64808 bp, 55 predicted proteins | sample MGYA00248269_ERZ651897 | MGnify/ENA primary metagenome ERZ651897 (study PRJEB26924, sample SAMEA4378252) | human gut metagenome | biome: human gut; feature: human-associated habitat; material: faeces...
GAGAGCATCTGCCTTACAAGCAGAGGGTCATAGGTTCGAGCCCTATAGGCCCCATTTTTATGTTTGAAATGAAGGAAAACGTCTTTATGCGTATGCATAGAGGCGTTTTTTTATGTTTTGAAATTATTTGTATTTATGGCACATTGACGAAAAACGAAAGAATAGCTATGATGGAGTAATACAAGTACCGGGAAGGTGGGGAAAATAATGGAGCAGCGCATTTTGCAATATCGAAAACAGATAGATGAATGGCTGACAGAAATGGAGCAGAACGTGCAGACATTGTCACAGCACGGTGAATACTCAACGCAGGCTGTACAGAGGCAGACGCATACACAGAAAACTGACACAGAGAAAACTGACATAAAGAAAACTGACATAAAGAAAACGGATACCGAGGAACAGACCATGCAGGAAATGGTTCAGGACAAGCTTAAGGAGCATCTTGTGCAGGTGGGATTTTTCCAGCATGAGCGTCTGATCCATCTGATCGTTACGGTGACTTTTGCGTTGTTAGAGATGCTGGCGATCGTCATAAGTGTGATCTCCGACAGCCTTTTTACCTTATTACTCCCCATAGTGATCCTGATCCTGCTGATCCCATACATCCGCCACTACTACATCCTGGAGAACGAAGTGCAAAAAATGTATGGGCAGTACGACCGGATGCGGAGACTGCAACAGACAGCAGCCGGGAGCAAAATGGAAAAACCAGAGAGATAACAGAAACAATACAGTGAAAATAAACAAACGAAAAAGATAAGGGCAAAGTTATGAGGACTTCGTATAGTAAAAAACATAAAGTAGGAATATCTGTTCTGTCCGGACTGACTGCGGCGCTCCTGATACTTACTGGCTGCAGCAAGTCCGAAGAGACGGTCTATCAGATCCCGGAAGACAGAAAACTGATCGTCTATACCGCTCACAAAGCAGATGTATACGAACCGATCATCAAGGAATTTGAGGAACGTACAGGGATTTTTGTAGAGCTCAAAGCAGGAGATACTTTGGCACTTTTTGATGAATTACAACAGGATGCACCCGGTACCTTTGACGTCATGTTCGGTGGAGGTGTTGAAAATTTTGAGGAGTGCAGAGACTATCTGGAACCTTATAAAGTCAGCGAAATAGATCAAATTGCGGAACAGTATCGCACGGAGGGAGATGCCTATACGCCCTTTTCTGTGCTGCCGACTGTATTTATCTATAACAATAAACTGGTCTATCCCGTAGCGGCTCCCAGAACCTGGGAGGAATTGCAGACCGATCGTTGGAAGGGAAAGATCGCGTTCGCAGATCCTACGAAATCCGGCAGTAGTTATACAGCACTCTGTACGATGCTTCAGGTATCGGATCAGGATGCGCAGGAGACGCTGGAGGCCTTTACCGGTGCACTGGATGGTTACCTGTCACCCTCATCTGTAGCAGTACTGGAGGAAGTCAATGCCGGAACCAGACTGGTAGGTATTACCACAGAGGGAATGGCGAGACAAAAGATTCTGGAAGGGGCAGATATTACAGTGATCTACCCCACGGACGGCACCAGTGCCATACCGGACGCTACAGCGATCGTCAAGGGCACAAAGCATATGGAAAATGCTAAATTATTTCTGGAATTTACCGTAAGTAGTGATGTACAGAGACTGGTGGAGGAAGTCTTTTTCCGGAGAACTGTCCGCAATGATATGGAAGAGTATGCAGCACCGGAGCAGACAAAATTAAAAACGATCGATTATGATATTCATTGGGCTTCTCAGGAAAAGGAAAAAATTCTGAACACATGGGAGACGTTGCAGGGGAGAACAGATGAAAAAGTGGATTAAAAAGTCGTTTCACAGACAGTTACTGGTCTGCTTCGGTGTAGTTGCGTTATTGCCGTTATTGCTTTTTGGGGTATTCCTGATCCAGACTATGGAGACCAAGATCAACAGCGATTATGAGAAAAAAGTAACAGAGCAGGCGGAACAGATAGATGCTGGCATATTGGAATTGTTTCAGGAGTTCGAGACGGTAGTGGAGAATATAAATGCTAACACCCGGATCGTGGAACAGATAGGTGAAGATGACACCTGGTCGAAGAGCAAGATTTACCTGCAATTCTATCGGGAAGTGGCTGATTACAGAGAATATGCCCAATTTGATCTGTATGATAAAAACGGAAAATGTATTTACACTACGGCACAGGGAAGTGCCAAGACAGATCTGCCGGTATACTGGGGCATCCTGAAAGCAGTCGAGGATAGTAAAGAGACGCTGGTGCTGCGGCGTGCAGATACTAATGACAGCAAGATTTTATTGTATGCAGCGGGTAAACTTATGGGAAAAGACGGTATACCGGAAGGTTATATTGTGATCAGCATGCGCGCAGAAAATTTTGAAAAAGTGCTTCATGATAAGGGAAATGCCAAAGTGGAGGTAGCAATCATGGACCCCTTCTGGAGAACCATTTATGATAATGGTAACCTGCAGGAAGAGCAGATCCGGGAAGAACTCATGGTTGGTCATAAGCTGCTGGGAGTATATCGTGCCGGAGAACTGCTGGTCCAACCGCTGGGAGACAGTGGATTGTATACTGCATTGTCCTGTCCCAGCGTGTTTTCAACAGAAGTATTGAACTCCATGTACAGTGTGTTGATCGTGATGCTGACCATCAGTGTCATTCTGTGTGTTTTGGTGGCTTCCCGGCTGGGTAGAAATATGACCCGTCCTATCGAACGGATGAATACGGCCATGCGTACACTGCAGGAAGGAGACCTTACCGTCAGGATCGTCTCCGACAGAGAGGACGAGCTGGGACAGATGTCCCGGAACTTTAATATCATGGCCAACGAACTGGAGCAAAGCGTGCAGGATAAGGTGGAGAAGCAGAAGGAACTCAATGCTTCCCATATTGCCATGATGCAGGCACAGCTGAATCCTCATTTCCTGTATAACACACTGGACACCATGAAATGGGTGGCGAAGGCCAACCATATCCCGGAGATCGCTACCATGGCGGCGGGACTGGCGAAGATCCTTAGGACCAGTATCTCCAAGAGACAGTTCATCTATCTGAAAGAAGAACTGGAACTGGTGAACTGTTATGTAGATATCCAGAAGATTCGTTTCAATGATAAGTTCTCGTACACCGTGGATCTGCAGGAGGGACTGGAAGAGTGTGTGATCCCCAAGCTGATCATACAGCCCATCGTGGAGAACTCGGTACTACACGGATTAAAGGAGAGTGAAGAAGGAAATATCCTTGTGCGGATCACAGGACAGGAAGATGTTCTGTGTATTGAAGTAACCGATGACGGTTGCGGCGCTCCCGAAGAACGGATAGATGCCATCAATCACAGAAGACAGGAGCAGCTGGTGGGGCATATCGGGGTCTCTAACGTGGATACCATCATCCGGCTGACCTATGGGGAAGAATACGGCATTCATATGGAGAGCCTTACCTCACACGCCGAAAACCCTATGGACGGACAGCGAACAGAAGAGGAAGGCGAAGTCCACGGTACGAAAGTGACATTACGATTGCCGGTAAGATACGGAGAAGCCTGAGGAACCGATACAGAGCAACGGACAGAGAGGAATTTTTACCGGATAGTGGGGAAATACCGAAAACGGGAAGAGACAATGGAGGGAGTAATACGATGTACAAAGTGATCGTGATCGATGATGAGATGCTGGTGCGCAGAGGAATCGTGATGGAGACAGACTGGCAGGGACTGAACTGTGTCGTCGTGGCGGAAGCCGGCAATGGGATCGAAGGACTGGAAGCCGTGCGGAAATATCATCCGGATCTGTTGATCTGCGATATCCGTATGCCCAAAATGGACGGCATCGAAATGCTGAAGGAACTGCGGGCAGAAGGCAATGATGTCAGTGTGATCTTTTTAACTGCTTACAGTGAATTCTCCTATGCGCAGAGCGCTCTGAAATTATTGGCCAGTGACTATCTGTTAAAGCCTTTTGGAGACGGGGAACTGGAACAGGCAGTGAACAATGCACTGGAGAAACGTAAGAGGACACAGGAAAAATTGGAAAACAGCAAGGATGAGCCGCTTCCCGAACTAGTCTTAAATAAAGGCGACAAGAGCAAATATGTCATGGCAGCCGTAGACTATATTTCCGCTCATTATGGGGATCCGGAACTGTGTGTGGCAGAGATCGCAGAGCACCTGGGGATCAGTGAAGGACATTTGAGTCATACATTCAAGAGGGAGACGGATTACACGGTGGCGGCATACATCACCAGAGTTCGTATGCGCACTGCCATGAAACTGTTGAATGACTGCCGGAATAAGGTGTATGAAGTTGCGGAGCAGGTGGGCTATCGTGATGTTGCACATTTTTCCAGCAGCTTTAAGAGGATTGTTGGTGTTACTCCCTCTGAATACCAGGACAGAAGCATGTAAAACCACAAAGATGCACAAAAGAAACGATAAAATATCAGAAAAACTATACATAGTATCAGAAATATTAAAATAATAACAGTTTTGCCTTATACAAATTGCTGAATTCCCAACGTATAATAGAATCATCAGAACGGAAGAGGGAAACATCCCATTCCAAGTACGTGGACCATGAAGGGTTATACAAACTATATGTTTCAAGGGAGGACAGCATATGAAGAAAAGAGTAGTATCGTTACTTATGATCTGTGCACTGAGTGTTGGTATGTTAGCCGGATGCGGCAGCAACGAGACCCAGAACCAGGCAACTGGAAGCGCAGATAACACACAGACAGCCGGAACCGAGACGGTGGCAGAGACCAAGACCCCGGAGGTAGCCGACGACGCAAATCTTACTGCAACTCAGCAGATCATCAAACAGGCAGAAGGAATGACCATGGAGGAACTGGCACAGAAGGCCATCGAAGAATCCAACGGCAAGACCTTTTACGGTGTAGGTAATTCCAGCCGTGGTAAAGCAGCACTTCCTCTGTTCATCGAGTATCTGCAGTCTATTGATCCTTCTTACAGCATGGAATTTGACTGGCAGCAGCCTAAGAACAACAAGATCTTTGAACAGCTGACCGCTGATTCCCTGAAGCCGGAAGGAACCTTCGCAATGACCCTGATCCAGGATGGTAATCAGATCGAATCCAAGATGACACAGACCGGAATACTGGATACGTTCATTCCCAAGGAATGGGCAGAGGCTAACGGAACCACACCCGATGCGGTGGACGGTTATCTGGCATTACAGACGCTGAATAAGGTATTCGAATACAACTGTACCGGAGATAAAGTATATGACAACTGCTGGGACTTCGTAGCGGAAGGAACTCACGCATTGTTCATGGATATTGATTCCGAGGTTGTAGGTAAGAATTTCCTGTACATGCTGACCGAAGACAAATACGCAGCCATGTTAAAGGATGCTTTCAATGCATTACCCGCTGATGAGCAGGCTTACTTCCAGCCCACGATTGATGAGATGGAATCCGAGGCAAATGATTTAGGCTTAGGCGCTGATGGTAAATATGCCCTGGCATGGATCAAGCTCTGGGTAGGCAGCTACAATGCCCAAACCGATGATGGACCTATCTGTAATACGCTGGTATCCGATTCCGCTACCGATCAGTGTGGACTGTTAGTATACAGTAAACTGCGTTCCGTAGAAGAATCCGCAGGTGTATCTGTGAACAATATTAAGGTTGCCGCTTATCAGGATGGTTATAAGGGAATCGGCGGATACGGTTACTGCCATTATCTGTTTGTTACCGATAACAGCCCGCTGCCTTGGACTGCATGTGCTTTTATCGCATACATGACCTGTACGGAAGACGGCTTCAGTGCATGGGGCAAAGACATGGGCGGTTATTCCGCTAACCCTGAAGTAGCAAAGGCAATCGAAGCTACCTATCAGCACAGCACCGGTGGTAATGATGAGAACGGTAATGTTGTATACGAGAGCAAGAATGACAGAGGCTTCGACTGGTGGTCTACCGATGGCGAACTGGTGCTGGAAGATCCTGAGTACTGTGCATCCGTATCCTTCACGGTAGGAAGCTGGATCGAGCTGTTACCGAAGTATACTGCTGAGTGATATATGATATAAAAAAGTGACTATTTGTCCTGTCAGAATAAGAAAATCTGCTACATCATGCCTGCATGTAAGTAGCAGTTTTCTTATTCGCAGAGGTGGATGGTTTACAGGACCAAAAGCTTGTATTGGGAAGAGAGGTTAACCATGAATCAGAGTGCCACAAAAAAAACAAGCAAGATGGTGATTGTTCTGAACAAGATCAAGACGTATTTCTCCAAGCCACAAAATATCATTCTGCTTCTGTTTGGTATCGTACTTACTTTTACCACAGTGGCGCCGATCGTGGCAATCGTCGAGGATACCTTCAAGATTCATCCGGGCACCATCGATGCACATCTTACCGGAAAAGCAAGCGGATATTCCTTTGCTAACTATGTGGATCTGTTCACCAGTAAACTGGCGAGAACAAATCTGTGGACACCGCTGTTAAATACTGTTCTTTTGGCAGTCTTTACCTGCCTGATCTCCATTTTGTTCGGCGGTTTGTTCGCATTCTTAATTACGAGAACCAATTTAAAATGTAAAAAATATTTAAGCTCCATTTTTATTTTCCCCTACATCATGCCCCAGTGGACACTGGCAGTGGTATGGCAGAATGTATTCAACAGTAATGCAGTCACCGGAACCTCCAACGGACTGCTGGCTTCGCTCTTTCACATTACGATGCCCAAATGGTGGTGCCTGGGGCTGTTCCCCAGTGCAGTAGTATTGGGACTGCATTATGCCCCCTTTGCCTACATCCTGATCGGCGGCATCTTCCGCAACATGGATGCCAATCTGGAGGAAGCAGCGACGATTTTGGATACACCGAAGTGGAAGACCATGTTCCGCATTACCTTACCTATGGTAAAGCCGGCGATCCTTTCCACGATCCTGCTGGTATTCGGAAGCGCCATGGGAAGTTATCCCGTACCTCACTACCTGGGACTGACCACTCTGTCCACCAAGTACATCTCCATGAACTCCAAGTATACCGGGGAAGCCAGTATTCTTGCCATCATCATGATGATCTTCGGTGTGGCGATCCTGTTAATGAACCAGATGAGCTTAAAGAGCCGTAAGAATTATACGACGGTTACCGGTAAATCCGGACAGATCTCCAAGATCAACTTAGGAAAAGTCGGGAAATATCTGATCGCGGTCATCCTGATCGTCATCACCTTCTTCACCAGTATTTTCCCGATCCTGTCCTTCGCACTGGAGACTTTCCTTCCGAATCCGGGAGATTACAGTTTCCTGTACACCATGGATCCCAGTGCTCTGACCACTAAGTGGTGGCTGACGGATAACAACGGAGCCGGTGCTCTGTACGGACAGCCCGGTATTCTCCACAATCCGCTGATCTGGAGAGCATTCAAGGGAACGATGTTAGTCGCTGTATGTTGTGCTCTGATCGCAGGTACGATCGGCACCCTGATCGGTTATGCAGTATCCAAGAACCGGAGAAGCAAGTGGGCAAATTACGTCAACGGTGTGGCATTCCTGCCGTACCTCATGCCGTCCCTGGCAGTGGGCGCAGCCTTCTTCATCCTGTTCTCCAATGACAAGATCAACCTGTTCAATACTTACACATTGCTGATCATCGCAGGCGTGATCAAGTACATTCCCTTTGCCAGCAGAAGTGCACTGAACTCCATGCTACAGCTGTCGGGAGAGATCGAGGAAGCGGCCATCATCCAGGATATTCCCTGGTACAAGAGAATGCTTCGGATCATCATTCCGATCCAGAAGTCTTCCATTATCAACGGATATATGCTTCCGTTTATGACCTGTCTGCGAGAGCTGTCCCTGTTCTTACTGTTATGTACGCAGGGCTTTATCCTCTCCACGACACTGGATTATTTCGATGAGATGGGACTGTATGCATTCTCCAGCGCCATCAACCTGATCCTGATCGTAACGATCCTGATCTTTAATACTTTAGTAAATAAACTGACCGGGTCCAGCCTGGATGAAGGTATCGGAGGTAAATAACTATGCCGGAAATCAAATTAACACATGTTACAAAACGTTGGGGAAAATTCTATGCGGTAGATGATCTGAGTCTGGATATGGAGGACAATTCCTTTATCACTCTGCTTGGTCCCTCCGGTTGCGGCAAGACCACTACCTTACGTATGATCGCCGGTCTGGAGACCCCTACCAGCGGGCAGATCAAGATCGGAGACCGGGTGGTATTCGACAGTGAAGCGGGAATCAATGTTCCTGCAAATAAGAGAAAAGTCGGATTCCTGTTCCAAAACTACGCACTGTGGCCGAACATGACGGTATACCAGAACATCTCCTTCGGACTGGGCAATATCAAGGAAGAACTTCCCGTGATCGATGAGGATGCCAAAGCTTTAAAAAGTATGATCAAGGCACTGGAGAATCCGGGAGAACTGGTAAAACTCATTGAGGAATGTAGAGATAAAAAGGGGAAATTAGACCTGGATATGGTCTACCTGAAGCTGATCGATAATTATACCATTTCTATCTATACTGCAAAGGAGCTGTATAATTACAAACTCCACGAGGCAGCAGACAAAGAAAGTGCATCAAAACAAAAGAAGCAGGAACTGACTGCCAAGCTGGACAGCATCCTGGCAGGTCATAAGGAAAAAGGGGAAGAGCTTAACGAGAAATTCGAAGTCGTATCCGGTGGCAAGGTAGTAACCAGGGTCAGAAAATATTCCAAGGAAGAGATTGACCTGGCAGTACGCAGAGTATCCCGTATCGTTAAGATCGGAATGTTCATGAATCGTTATCCCGCAGAACTGTCCGGTGGACAGCAGCAGAGAGTTGCTATTGCCAGAACACTGGCACCGGAACCCCAGGTACTGTTCATGGATGAGCCGCTGTCTAACCTGGATGCGAAACTCCGTCTGGAAATGAGATATGAACTGCAGCGTCTGCATGTAGAGACCGGAAGCACCTTCGTATATGTAACCCATGACCAGATGGAAGCTATGACACTGGCAACGAAGATCTGCCTGATCAACAACGGTGTGCTGCAGCAGTATGAAGCACCGTTGACTGTGTACAGCAGACCCAACAACCTGTTTGTGGCTGATTTCGTAGGAAATCCTTCCATTAATTTTATCGAAGCCAAGGGTGTGCAGAATGAAAACGGCAGCCTGGATGTGACGATCTTAGACGGTAGAAAGGCAAAGTTTGTTCCGAAAGAACATCTGGATCTGCAGAGATGGTTTGCAGAGAGAGATAAGAACGAAGCCGATGAGGCAGCCCGTCACAAAGAGAAAATGCAGGATAAGAAAGCTGTGGAGAAATCCAATAAGGATGAAGTCTTCAAGTATCATATTGCCAGAGTGAACGAGGACGATTACGCACTGCAGGAAGCTCCCGTGATCACCAACGAGGATTTTGTCATCGGTGTACGTCCCGAAGCCCTGCAATTACACGATGGCGCAGGACTGGACGGCGTAATCTACGGTGCCATGCCCACCGGTATGGAATCCACGATTAAGCTTCGTATCGGGGATTTCCTGTTGACCGGCGTAGTCTTCGGCAATACCGCCTACAAGATCGGCCAGGAAGTGAAGTTCGAGATCGGTGGAGAAGATATTCTGTTATTTGACAGAAAATCCGGAAAACTCATTACAGCCGGCAGACTGCAGGTATAGTCATAAACACAGGTGATTCAGCATCTTAAAAAAACGTATCGGAAAACGAGACCGAATGTCTCACTACCGATACGTTTTTGTTGTAATCGAACAAAGATTCGTATATAATGAATATGTCTGCAAAACGAGAACATCAAAGATGCAGTTTTGCGAATGAGGTTCTGCATCGTTACAATCTTTTGCAACAGGTGCTACAGGGTTAATGCGGGAGGCAGCAATATGAAAATCATCCATTGTGCGGATATCCATCTGGATTCCAAAATGAGTGCAAATCTGACCAAAGAAAAAGCGAGAGAACGTAAGACGGAATTGTTGACCACCTTTCAGAATATGGTTGCATACGGGGCAGAGCAGGGCGTGGCGGCGATCATTATTGCAGGGGATCTGTTCGATATGAAAAACGTATCCGCTACCGCCCGGAATGTGGTAAAAGACTTAATTCAGGGACATCCCCAAATAGCTTTTTATTACTTACAGGGGAATCATGACGAAGGAAGCTTTACGTCCAGTCTTTCGGAACTTCCGGAGAATCTTCATCTATTTGGGAACAACTGGACAAGCTATGAACTTTCAGGGACGGAGAATACCTCCGGTAAGGGAGTTGCAGTTACCGGGGTGGAACTGACACCGGAAAACAGCGGAAGCATCTATCATACATTGTCTCTGGACGCAGATCAATGCAACATTGTAGTCCTGCATGGGCAGGAATCGGAATACAGTGCGAGAGATAAGGCGGAGATCATTCATCTGACGGCATTGAAAAATAAGGGAATTGATTATCTTGCCCTGGGACACATCCACAGCTATAAAAAAGAGCGTCTGGATGCGAGAGGCGTCTATTGCTATCCCGGCTGTCTGGAGGGCAGAGGGTTTGACGAATGCGGAGAGCATGGTTTTGTGATGCTTGACATTGATGAGCTGACAGGTACAATTGACAGTACTTTTATTCCTTTCGCATCCCGGAAGCTCTATACCATTCCGGTGGATATTACCGGTTGTGAATCCACGATGGAAATCCTGGAACGAATGAGAGATGAGACAACCGGGAAAGGTTACCCGGAGAAAAGTCTGATCAAGTATGAACTGGTCGGGAAAATAGATGTGGAAAGTGAAAAGGATATTGACTTTCTGTTACATCAGTTCAGCCACCTTTTTTATTTTGTGAAGATTAAGGACAACTCTGCGTATCTGGTGGATTATGCTGCTTTTGCAAAGGATAAGTCCTTAAAGGGAGAGTTTATCCGTACTGTCATGGGCAGAGAGGATCTGTCGGAAGAAGATAAGGCGACAGTGATCCATTACGGATTGCAGGCACTTGCCGGAGAGGAGATCCTGGACGCATGAAACTGATCAAATGTCACATTGAGAATTTCGGAAAACTAAGTGACTTTACATATGATTTTACAGATGGCTGCAACACCGTCTGTGAGGAAAACGGCTGGGGAAAAAGCACACTGGCTGCATTCTTACGCGTTATGCTGTTTGGATTCCGGAATGAAGGGAAGAGAGATCCGCTGGAAAATGAGAGGAAGAGATACAGTCCCTGGCAAAAGGGCGTCTACGGCGGAGAACTGCAATTTGAAAGTGAAGGAAAGCAATATTCTGTCCGCAGAACCTTCGGAAGTAAAAGCGCAGAAGATGAATTTCAGCTGACAGATACGAAAACAAATCTGCCATGCAGAGATTTCACACAAAATCTGGGAGAAGAGTTGTTCCGGATCGACGCAGGATCCTTTGAACGAACGATTTTCATCTCACAGAATGACTGCGAGACCTTTGTTACGGACGGCATCAATGCCAAGATCGGGAATCTGGCGGAGAATACGGACGATATCAATAATTTTGAGACAGCGGACAAGCGGTTGAACGATCTGTTAAACAGCATGTCACCCTCTCGTAAGACCGGATCGCTCCGTCAGAGCAAGGACCGCATTACGGAACTGAAGACGCAGATCCGTAACGGGCAGGAGATACAGAATACAATGGAAAGTATTGATACCCGGAAAAAGGCGGCGATCGAGGAGAGAGAAAAGCTTTCTGCGGAACTGACAGAACTGCAGGAGAGACAAAAGAAACTGGGAATTTATAAGGATCAACAGGCGAAAAAAGAGAAGTACCTGGATCTGCGTGCAAAAATGGCACAGAGACAGCAGACTTTAAAAGAAGCGGAAAGCTATTTTAACGGCGTGATACCAAAAGGGGAAGAATTACGCGAAAAAACAGCCATCTGCAATCAGGGGATTTCTGTCCGCAAAGCAATGGAAATCTATTGCCTGACAGAGGAAGAGCAGGCACAGTTAAGAAACGATTTTCCCATGGCGGACAATGCCAGACTGGAAGAAAAATATGCTGAGGCACAAGAACTTGAGAGCCTGGAAAGCGCGACAAGAAAAAATGCCCTGTCAGGGGAAGAGAGCAGACGGTTAGAGGAGCTTTCCGAATATTTTGCGGAAGGAATGCCGCAGGAGGCGGAGATCGACAGTGTAAAAAATGCCTGGACGAACCGCAATGAAGGAAAAAGTCTTCTGCAGGCGAAAGAAATACAGAGGAAAACCCTGCAATCCATACAGGCACAGGAAGATGCCAGATGCTTACGGGAGCAGGAAGAAGCAGGTAAAAGGAAAAAAATGCTGTTGCTTTTTGGCATTCTTTTAGCGCTTGGCGGTTTTGCTGTGATCCTGTTGGGACAGGGAGTGATCGGAGGAGTCCTGATCGTACTGGGAATTGCAGCTGTGGCAGCGGCACTGTTGTTTACAGCGGGCAGATCCAAAGTCCAAACGGGAGAAAATACAGAGCTTTCCTATTTGGAACAGGAAATGGAAGAACTTGAGACACAGGTCTGCATAGCGGAAGGACAGATTGAGGATTTCTGCACTCGCTGGGGACTTCGGGAAGGACTGGAATTGACCTCCTGGCTTGTGGAACTGCAGAATAAGAGAAAAGATTACGAGGCACTTTTGGAGCGGCAGAAGCAGGACGGATCGGATGAAAAGACTGCGAGAATTGCCGCATTGCAGAAAGATTTGCAGCAGTTTTTTGAAGAATACGGAGAAGTACCGGAAACACAAAATTATCTTGCGGCATTGCATGAACTGGCGGGAAAGTGCAGACAGAGACAGCTTTTACTGGAAAAACAAAAGAAATATTTACAGCAAAAACAGAAATATGAAGCGCTGGAAGAACAGGTAAAAGACTATTTTGTGTCGTTGCAGCTGATTCCGGAGGAGCACCCGGAAGAACAGCTGGCTGAACTGGAAAGTCATAGAAAGGATTATGAGAAGGAGTTACAGGAATATCGGAGAATCGAGCAGGAGATAAAAGCGTTTGAAGAGAAAGAGGACATTCCGGCACTTCTGGCACTGAAGATCCCGGAGGGAGAGGAATCCCTGGAAAGTCTGGCAGATGAAATGCAGGTCCTTTCGGAGCGTATGGAAGAACGTTTTCAGACCATTGACAGCTATCAGAAACAACTTTCCGACTTACAGGAATCCTGGGATACTGTGGAAAATATGCAGGAAGAGCTGGAAGCGTTGCAGGAGAAGACAGAGGAAGGACTCAAACAATATGAATTGCTTGGAATGACAAAAAATCTGTTGGAACAGGCAAAGAGTTCGTTCACTGCGAAATATACAGAACCTGTCATGCAGGGGTTCCGGAAATATTACAGAATTCTCACGGGAACGGAATGCGAAAATTATCAGATGGATGCCAATACCAGATTGCAGGTCGTTGAAGGCAATATGCCCCGAGACATCGGATATCTGAGTCTGGGCAACCGTGACCTGATCGGTATCTGTATGAGACTTGCTTTGGTGGAAGCCATGTATGAGGAACAGAAGCCGTTTTTGATTCTGGATGACCCTTTTGTGAATCTGGATGAGAACCGGACCAAGGGAGCAATGCGGTTCCTTGCAGAGATCGCGAAAGAGTATCAGGTGATCTATTTTACCTGCCATGGAAGCAGGGGATAAGGGAAGGCTGTAGTTTATATTTGTAGAATCAACCGATTCTGAAAAATCAGACGGTACAGATAAGAGATATACATAGACTACAAAAGAGAAAGGGGTACTTGTATATGGGAAGAGGTAAAACAGGAAACTTTCGGAAGGCAGCGGCAATTCTTCTGGGGTGTGCATTACTGACAGGCTGCGGAAATACCGGAGAAGTGGACGATTATGCTACAAACATCGGATATGAGGCAAGAGGTGGCAATGGGACGACGCAGGTGGTGCAGTCGGAAAGCGGCAGCAGCGCAACAACACAGACTGCAGGGATTCCAAAGGAGGAGATCAAGGTAGGAGTACTGCATCTGTCGGATCCGGCGGAGGGCAGCGGCTACACTTATACTCATGATCTGGGTATTCAGGGTATGCAGCAGAATCTGGGATTATCAGATGATCAGATCGTACGTAAGATCAATGTCAACGACGGCGATGCCAAGGCGACCAGACAGGCCATTCAGGAATGTATCGACGATGGATGCAACATCATCTTCACCACCAGCTGGGGATATATGGAGACTACGGCAGAGATGGCGGAAGAATATCCGGATGTGTATTTTTCCCACGGCACGGGATATATGAGCAACGGTAAAAATTTCAACAACTATTTCGGCAGAATTTATCAGGCGAGATATTTGAGCGGTATCGTGGCGGGAATGAATACTTCTTCCAATAAAATCGGGTATGTGGCAGCTATGGATTCTTCCAATTCGGAAGTCACCGGCGGTATAGATGCCTTTGCACTCGGCATCTATTCGGTCAATCCGGACGCAAAAGTATATGTAAGGGTGACAAACAGCTGGTACGATCCCGGGGGAGAAAAAGCTGCGGCACAGACGTTACTGGATATGGGCTGTGATGTGATCGCACAGCATTGTGATACCGTATATCCCCAGACGCTGGCACAGGAAAAGGGTGTGTACAGTATCGGATATAATTCGGATATGAGTAAGGATGCTCCGAAGTCCTGCCTGTGCAGTGTGGTATGGAACTGGAGTGCTTACTATACGGCAGCAGTGCAGAGCGTCATTGACGGCAGTTGGGATGGCAGCAACTATTACGGCGGAATGAGTGAAAATCTGGTGAGCATCACGGATCTGGCGGATTTCTGTGCGGAAGGAACGAAAGAGAAAGTAGAGGAAGCCAAGAAGCAGATTTTATCCGGAGAAAATGGGGTATTTGACGGTGTGATCGAGACCAATACGGGAGAGACCGTGGGCAAAGAAGGAACAACGCTGGATGATGCAACGATCACCGGAGGTATCAACTGGTATTTCAAGACCGTATCTGTGGTAGAATAGGGGGCATTTTCATGAGTATACAAAAAAAGATTCTGTCAATGACCATCGGACCGGTAGTATTGTTGGGACTGTTATCTATCTTTTTTATGCTGACGACGGTACGCAGTTCCATGATGGAGGAAATCGAAGAAGGACTGAAGGGAACGGCTGCGGCAACGCTGGCAGCGTATGACCAGAACACCGGTGACTATATGGAATCCAGTAATGGAGACATCTGGAAAGGCAACTATAATATCTCCCGTTCTGAGAGCCTGGTGGATCGGATCAGGGACAATACAGGAATGGATGTGACTTTTTTCTACGGGGACCGTCGCATCATGACTTCCGCCGTGGACAGTAACGGAGATCGGATTCTGAATTCTCCGGCAGGAGACAGGATCGTGGAGAAGGTATTACAGAACGGAGAAGAGTATTTCAGCAGTGCGGTATCTCTGGACGGAGTCATGAATTACGGATATTTTATGCCGGTCTATCAGAACGACTCTACGGAGATCATCGGCATGGTATTCGTGGGTACGAATAAAGAGGACAAGGATGCCGTGGTGAACGGCATGATCTTTGGCATCGGTTCAGCTGTATGTGTGGCGATGATCCTGTGTATGGGTGTGGGACTGAAGCTGGCCACTTCCATCAGCCGGAATATCAAGAAGAGTATCAGCATCATGGGTAGGGTCGCAGAGGGGGATCTGACCGTCTGGGTTGATGACAAGATGTTAAAGAGGAAGGATGAGATCGGAGATCTGTCCCGGGTTACCGTAAAACTGAAGGACACTCTGAAGGGTATCCTGAAAGAAATCTCCCAGAATTCCGCAAGTCTGCTGGAGGCTTCCAGGGCGCTGGGAAATGCAGCAGATACTACCAACGGTACCATGAACGAAGTACAGAACGCTGTAAGTCAGGTGGTGGCAAATTCTACGCGGCAGTCGAAGAATTCCGAGAGTACTTCCGAGAATATGCGGATCATGGGAGAGCATATCACAGAGACATCCACAGAAGTGGATACGTTGAACCAAAATGCAGCTTCCATGCAGAAGTCCAGTAAGAAGACCGCAGATACGCTGGCACAGCTGTGCCATATCAATGAAGAAGTGGAGAGAATCATCGGAGAGGTCAAGGAGCAGACAGACAGAACCAATGCCTCCATTCAGAAAATCAATGCAGCGATGGAGTTTATAACATCAATCGCGGAAGAGACGAACCTGTTAAGCCTGAATGCTTCCATCGAGGCGGCAAGAGCCGGAGAGAGCGGAAGAGGATTCGCCGTAGTGGCTGACCAGATCAAGAAGCTGGCAGAGCAGTCTAACCAGTCTGGTCACGAAATTGAAGAGACCACGAAAGCATTGATGGAAGATTCCGCCCGGGAAATGGAGATCATGCAGCGGATGCAGGAGATCATCACCGAACAGAGTGGAAGTATGCAGGAGACCAGAGCCAATGTCTCAGAGGTATTGAAGGAGATTGAAGATTCCATGCAGAGTATCCTGCAGATCAGAGAGAGTACCGGCAGACTGGCTGAGTCCCGTGGAGAAGTCATGGAGGCTGTGGAGCAGCTTTCGCAGATTGCGCATGACAATGTAGATAGTACGCAGCAGACCTATACCGAGACACAGGAGGTTCTGGATACCTTTAAGCAGGTATATGACAGTGCCGGACAGCTGAAGAAGATTGCGGATGAACTGGCTGAGAGCATGCAGTACTTCAAGATTCAATAGTTGATTTCGCATAAAATAAAACCAGGGACAGCTTTCGGATGTTTGGATTCGTAAGGCTGTTCCTGGTTTTTTACACAAGTTCGTTGTTCGATTCTTGTCGTTTGGCAGGTGGTTTATTCTTCAGATTCTTCCCTGTCCCCGCTTCCGGCAGCACGGACGGTGATGCCGTTGACTTCGATATTACCGTCCAGCTCGATAACGAGACACTGTCTGCCGTCGATCAGCTTCGTGTTGACGAGATCCGTGCGCTCGGGATTGACCTTAATGACCACATCCGGTGTCTTGACCTCGAAACTGCGGGGGTTATAGACATTGCTCATCATGAGAGCCGTGTTCTCTCCGGCAGTCTCGTCAAAACACTGATCGAAGACGTCCATGCGGTCGTTCGCTACACCGCTACTGGCGAAGATCGTTTTCACTTCATTTTTATCCAGCATGACAGGTTCGGGATCTTCTTTATGCTCCTGAGCAATCTCGCTCATTTTTTCATGAATGTTTTTTACTACTTCAATGGCACAGGTATCGCCTAACGTCTCCTCCACCAGAGACTGGAAAGTCTCCTTCTGACCGCCTGCGGACAGAGGAAGAGGGCAGCCTAACATCAGTTCCACGAAGTTCTCCTTTAATTCCTCCGCATCCTTGGAATAGTACAGAGTGCTGTGCAGGTCCGTGCTTCTGTCATTAAACGCGGGGAACAGGAAAGCAGCGTCCGGCATACCTACCACCCAGTCCCGGATACGGTTCTGGAAGGTGTTTTCCACTGCGTTGTAGCTTAGTCCCGGCTTGGACAGGTCCACAGGGCAGATGCAGGTAAGGATATAGTCATAGACTTCGTCGGAAGCATCCTCCATCTCGATACCGTCTCTGGTGCGTCCCGGTACATCGTAGGCATCGTGGATTAGCAGGATCAGATAATTACCGACATATTCATAAGATTCGATGATACGGTCATAGAACTGCTCAAGCAATGCATCGTCCTTCAGCCTGCTGTCTCGCAGACGCAGCAGGAATTCCTGCGTGCCGCCCTCCGTTTCACTCTTTAACGGGAATTCCAGATTCAGCAGATTTTTGCCGATGGTGCCGGACAGACTCTTCCGCAGAATCTCGAAATACTTGAACATTTCCTCCTCCGGCAGTGCTAAGAACGCCTGCTTTAATTCCGTCTTTTTATTTTTTTCTCCATCCACATAGCATCCGCAGATTCTTGTGATGGAGCAGTTTTTCGGGGTGAACAGCTTTTTGATCTCGCTGATTTCCTGTTTTGTCATGAGAGTACCTTCTTTCGATTTGATGATATCAGTATAGTATAAAAAACGTGGTAGGACAAGTGTTGCTATTTATAAGCAGGTTATATGCGAATTGCTGATTGGGGAGTATTAATGAAAAAAGAGATCAGAGGTATTTGTCTTTTCGACTAATATCTCTGGTACTCTATTCCGTTCACTTATATAATGTTACTGAAGATATCCTATTAGTGTACCTGGGGTGTAATAGTGAACCTTAACCCATACATAAGAAGTCCCACCCAAAGATGCTGTTACGTTAGCTACACCAGGGATATCGTACATTAAGTCTCCATTATTTAATGTTGTGACTTTTGTACCTGCAGCAGAATCTCTTACATTCAGTCCACTTGAACTGTTGACATATCGTACTGTTGCCATGTTGTAAATCCTCCTTTAATAATATTGTGAAACTGTACTATAACGTCTCGAGCCGTCAAGTGTTAGTTTCTAGAATGTAAAAAGAAAAAAAGAACTGAAATGTCAACCTATATGGTAAAAAAATAGGCTAGATTTGATTAAGAAATAGAAATAGAAAAATATAAATTGTTGTGACTTGTTTTCTTGTTTTCCTGTCATTATAAGTGGGAAAAAGAATATAAGAAGAAAGGATTAGGTATGAGAAGGGTTATATTATGGGCTATGATAGTAACACAGAAGAAACATATATCCAATTAGAAGAATTCCCATATTTTGCTTTTTTGCGTAATGGAAATCTAAAAGCACTGTCTTCACACAATCAAACTTATGGAGACATGTGGCCATATTTGTTTTACCGGTATATTCCGGAGAGCGATACTTATGAATTGGTAGGATATGTGCATTCAGAAGATAAGTGGACTTTGGAATCGAACGGAAAGTCAGACCAATATCCGGATGAAGCAGATACTTCTGAAACAGGAACGGTATATTATGTAGGAACAGACGGCTGGGGAACGGATCCCATGGATGAAACGGACTATATGGAATGGTTGAATGCAAACGAAGGTAATGTTGAAGAACTGGAGATTCCATATTTACCATTTACTGAAGAAAAAATTGAAAAAATGGCCAAAAGATAATAGACTAAAAATATGAGTGGCAATGAGTTATGTAAAAAGGATTGGTTGGGAATATATTTTTTCAGCATAAAGTACCAGCAATTTGGCAGAAATAGCGAAGTTTTCTTTTAGAGTACTAAAATATTAAGAAGAGAAAATAAAGGAGATTATGTATGAGAAAAATTTTTACTGTTATTTTGATTGGAACGTTGACTTTAACCTTATTGGGGTGTCAAAAGCAGCCTGAAGAAATACCAAATTCTTATTTTGAGGAAACTGAACCTGAGGTAGTGGAGGAAATAAAAGAATCAGATTCAAGTAGCGAAGAATTAAACTCAGAGGAACATATTCAGCTAAAATATGAAAATAATAACATAAGTTTTGAATATTCAAATACATGGGAATTAAAGGAATTGCAGCATGAGGATGGAAACGAAATAAGTTTTTGGAACTCGGAAGGAAAGAAAGTACTTTGGATCGATAGAGGAGAGGCATGGCGTGTAAATCTTGAAATGACAGAAGAAGATTACAAGGAACTATTATCAGAAACCTACGATGAAGTAGAAATTATAGAATTATCCAAAACAAATATAGATGGATATGAGGCCAATATATTAACTTTTTCATATAATTGTGATGGAATCAGAGAGACAATAAAAAGATATACAGCTATTGTAGAATATGCTTTCTGCGAGATTAATATATCTTCCCTGCTTTCTGAAGAAGAAATCAATTCGTTTGTTGACTCACTAGAATTTATTTCCCAATAATCATTATGTAATTACTGCATCACAAGCTTATTGGCAAGCGATGTGAAATCGGCATTGGACTACAGGGCATTAGAATACAGATGTGATTTATTTGAGCAAAAGAGTAGCAGGTTATAGAATTTTTAGAAATCCTTCATTTTACTATAATTGTTTTCTGACAGATAAGGTGTTATTATAACATTATCAAGAGAAGCCAATCACCACAGGCGACATACAGTGATGATCCGGAGACGATTTTACCGCCCCCGCGCTGGCAGAAAGAAAGAGGCGCGTGTTTATGGAACAACATGATTTAAGCAAGATCCAAAAATTACAGGAGAAAGGAAAATCCGACAAGATCATCAAATATCTGAGTTCTTCCGATGACACCGTGGTGGTAGCTGCACTGGAAGCTCTGAGCCGGATCAAGGATGAAGACAGTGTTAACAGCATTGCCCACATGATCGACAATCCGGATACGAAGATTCGTATCGAAGCAGCTAAGGCACTGGGCAGCATCGGCACTGAATATGCCAAGACTTATCTGCTGCATAGACTGAATGCAGAACAGGATGAGACCGTGAAGACCGCCATCAAGGAAGCACTTCACACCCTGGCAGAGCATCATTAATTTAATTTGCTTTACTCGTAGTTTTTCTACTTATACATTTTCCCTCTTATTGGCGTCCGGGTCATTCCGGGCGCCTTTTTTAACGTTTTAGCCTGCGAAATTTGGAAAAATCTTGCGATGGGTTCTGCTTGAAGCCATGACGCATATCTATTTATAATAGAACGGTACGTGAAAAAAGTAGTTTTGTAGTCATGGAGGTAGTTTAATGGAAAAATTAAACATTACAACTACAAAGGATAATGAAAAAGTATACAAAATCCTGGGGGATCTGATGAATGCCAACAAGGAATTCCAAATTATGATCACGGTTCCTTCTACGAAAAACGCCAAAGACAGCACAGTAAAAGCGACAGAAAAAAAGGAGCAGACCCAGGAAGTCATCCATGACCTGGAAAAGGATGTCACGGATATGATCCATGAGATCGGAGTCCCGGCACATATCAAAGGGTATCAGTATCTGCGGGAAGCTATCATGATGTCGGTGGAGGATCCGGCGATGATCAGTTCCATCACGAAGATCCTGTATCCCACCATCGCCAAGCGTTTTCAGACCACACCCAGCCGCGTAGAGCGCGCTATCCGCCATGCCATTGAGGTTGCCTGGAGCAGAGGGCGCATGGAGACCCTGGATGCCATGTTCGGTTACACGATCGACACGGGCAAAGGCAAACCTACCAATTCGGAATTTATCGCGCTGATCGCTGACAGGATCCGACTTTCCTACAGAAACTGAGGCAAAACCGCAGACTCTAAAAGATTTGTAAATTATCGCTGCCCTCTTTTCTATGAATCGTAAACATGGTATAATCAATCTATGTTTTGAAATACAAGCCGTAGCATATGTGGAGGGTTTACATGAAAAAAATTCTTTTTGCCGCATCGGAAGGAGTACCTTTTATCAAGACCGGAGGACTTGCGGATGTCGTAGGATCTTTGCCGAAGTATATTGACAAGGAGTATTTTGATGTAAGAGTGTTTATTCCGAAGTATACCTGCATGAAGCAGGAGATGAAGGATAAACTCAAGTATGTGACACATTTCTACATGGATTTCAACTGGCAGAATGTGTACGTAGGTGTTCTGGAAGCGGAAGAAGCCGGGGTGCATTATTATTTCATTGATAATGAGAGCTATTTTGGTGGTTTCAAGCCTTATGGGGATGATCCCAGATATGAGATCGAAAAGTATGCATATTTCTGTAAGGCAGTGCTGTCGGCATTACCGCTTTTGAATTTCCAGCCGGATCTGATCCATTGCCATGATTGGCAGACAGGCCTGATCCCTGTATACCTGAAGGAGCGTTTCCATGGTGGAGATTTCTACCGCAACATGAAGTCCGTTATCACCATACATAACCTGAAGTTCCAGGGAAAATGGGATGTGAAGACGGTACAGAGCATTACCGGACTGCCGGAGTATTATTTTACCTCTGACAAGTTAGAGGCTTATAAGGATGCGAACCTGCTGAAGGGCGGTATCGTATTCGCGGATGCGGTGACTACCGTAAGTGATACCTATGCGGAGGAGATCAAGACGCCGTTCTACGGTGAGGGTCTGGACGGACTGCTACGTGCGAGAAGTCATGACCTGCGTGGTATCGTCAACGGTATTGACTATGGAGAGTTCAATCCGGAGACAGACAAAAATATCGTAAAAGCCTATAATGCAGTGAATTTCCGCAAGGAAAAGGTGAAGAATAAGCGTGCCCTGCAGGAAGAGCTGGGACTTCGCGTAGATGATAAGAAGATGATGATCGGTCTGGTATCCCGACTGACAGACCAGAAGGGTCTGGATCTGATCGCTTATGTGATGGATGAACTGTGTCAGGATGATATCCAGTTCGTGGTACTGGGCACCGGTGAGGAACGCTATGAGAATATGTTCCGTCATTTCGACTGGAAGTATGGAGACAAGGTGTCTGCCAACATTTATTATTCGGATGCACTGTCCCATAAAATCTATGCGGCTTGTGATGCTTATCTGATGCCGTCTCTGTTTGAGCCCTGCGGTCTGAGTCAGTTGATCGCGCTGCGTTACGGTACCGTACCCATCGTCAGAGAGACCGGCGGACTGAAGGATACTGTACAGCCCTATAATGAGTATGAGAGCACCGGTACGGGCTTCAGCTTTACGAATTACAATGCACACGAGATGCTGAATACGATCCGCTATGCGGAGCATATTTACTATGACAGGAAGAGAGAGTGGAATAAGATCGTGGATCGTGCCATGGCCACTGACTACTCCTGGAAGGTATCTGCCGGGAAATATCAGGAGATGTATGACTGGCTGATCGGATAAAGAACTGAAATAAGGTAAGATAACATATGGCAGATAAGAACAGTTCCAAGAACAATTTTATCATGCAGGCGGGAATTCTGGCGGCAGCCGGAATCATCAGCAGAATCATAGGGCTCCTTTACAGGGGCCCTTTACAGAGTGTCATTGGGAATCTGGGACTTGGCTATTACCAGTCAGCGTATAACTATTATACGATCATTCTGTTGATTTCCTCTTATAGTATTCCTTCGGCAATTTCCAAAGCTATCGCACAGAAGCTGGGAGAGAAGGAATATCGCAATGCTCACAGATTGTTCCACGGAGCCATGATCTATGTACTGGTGGTTGGCGGTATAGCCAGCCTTTTTCTGTTTTTCGGAGCGGGATTATTCGTGTCCGGGGCAGCGGTCACAGTACTGCGCACCTTTGCACCGACGATCTTCGTCTATGGTATCCTGGGAGTTTTACGAGGGTATTTTCAGGCACATAAGAGCATGGCGCAGACCTCCGTATCGCAGATCCTGGAGCAGATCGCCAATGCGGTAGTCAGCGTAGGCGCGGCATATCTTCTGATCCAGATGTTTATGGGAACGATGGAGGTCCCGGCGGATCAGGCAGGGCAGGTGATGAGAGCAACCTACGGTGCCGTGGGAAGTGCATTGGGAACAGGTGTCGGCGTATTAGTGGCGCTGCTTTTTATGGCGGGAGTCTATGCTCTGAATCGTGGAATGATCCTGCGCAGAGTGCAGCGTGACAGGCATGAACATGTGGATTCCTACGGACAGATATTCAAGACGATCACACTGGTGGTGACCCCGTTTATTTTGAGTACGGCCGTATATAACTTAAGCAGTACGGTCAACAACAGTATTTATACCAAATGGTATCCGTCCCTTCGTAATCTGGATACGGTATCTATTTATGAAAAATATGGCATTTTCTCCGGACAGTCCCTGACAATGTCCAATATTCCCATAGCCTTTGCATCTGCTATGGCTTCCGCTATGATCCCTTCCGTAGCACAGCTGATGGCCGCCCGGGATGTGAAGGGAGCCAGAGAGAAGATCGGACTGGCAGTGAAGACTACTATGGTGATCTCAATTCCCTGCGCTGTGGGACTTTTTGTGCTGGCGAAGCCGGTGATCAGTCTGCTGTTCACGAATAAGACGGCAGAAGAACTGAACCTGGCAGCAGCTCTTTTAATGACATTGTCACTGTCGGTTATCTTTTATGCATTGTCGACATTAAACAGTTCCATTTTACAGGGGTTGGGCAAAGTCAATACTCCGATCATCAATGCGGGGATCTCGCTGGTGGTGCAGACGGTGGCAGCAGTGCTACTTCTGATGTTCACGAGCCTGGATCTGTACAGCATTGCCATCGCCAATACGCTGTATTCCGGTATGATGTGTGTGCTGAACCAGTGGGCGGTAAGAAGAGCGGTAGGCTATAGACAGGAGATCGTCAAGACTTTTGTCATTCCGGCGTTCGCCTCCGCGTTTATGGGAGCGGCAGCCTGGGCAATCTACGAAGGTCTGTATATGGTGACGAAGTCCATGCGGATCTCTGTCATTCCGGCGATCATGATCGCTGCCGTAGTCTATTTTGTCATGCTGATATTGATGCGGGGCATCACGGAGCAGGAACTTCGCAGCTTCCCCAAGGGATATCTGCTGGTAAAGGTGGCGAAGAAGTGCCGCTTATTGAGATAATGGATCCTCGCCATTCTTGAATAAGGTGATCATTTCCTGACCGACGCTGATAGTGGAGGGTAGATCCGGTACATCCTCTCTGGAGAACCATTTTGCTTCACCGAGTTCGGATTCCTGCAAAGTAATCGTGGGATCACCGTCCAGCTTTGCAAAGAAGCCGATCATGGCGGAATCACTGAAGGACCAGGGCTGGGATTTGTAATAGACCAGATCACTGACCCGTAGGCCGACCTCTTCCATGATCTCTCTGCGGGCAGCCCCTTTGAAGGTCTCGCCGACTTCCACGAAGCCTGCCACCAGTGCCCAGTGACGGTAGGAACCGCCGGCGTAGCGGGTCAGCAGGATCTTGTCCCGCGCGGTATCCACGATGGCGATAATAACTGCGGGAGAGATCTTGGGATATTCGATCTGACCGCACTCCGGGCAGATGCAGGCCCGCTCTGTGGTGCTGTGAATTGTGGGATGACCGCAGCGGCCGCAGAACTTCCGGTCCAGACGGAAACGGTTGATCTGGGTGGCTGTGATCCCGGCAAATGCCAGATATTCCGGTTCGAAATTACGGAATACACCGGAAGGATAGAGGTCATCTTCCGGGAGCATGAGAGCACCGGCGTCCTCTGCGGTCTTGCGGAAGAATGCTCTGTCATCGATGGAAAAGAGATATTCACAGTCGAGGAAAAAGCGCTCCAGGGGCTGACGGATTCCCAATAGCTTGTGAATTTCCTCGAAGGTAGGAAGATATACCTGAGGATGCTTCACAATACCTGCATTCGCGGAAGAACCCGCAACAGCAGCGTCGTTTCCTGTATGGGAGGGCAGAAATACTTTTTCTCCATCAAATAACAGCAGATAATCGGAAGGCTTTGGCTCCTGATTTCGGAATTCCGGATAATATTTATGAGGTTCGATCTTATGGATCATCATAGGGCATTTCTCCTTTTATGGCTATTTTTCAGAAAGTGTTCATAAGAATATAGTAGTCCACCGTAGGGAGACTGTCAAATGCAACAGTTCGACTGAACTGTTGTGGAAATTATTTGAGATTCCGGTATATTTGTGTTAAAATATTCTGTAACTGTTCCGGGACGTTCATTTCACGAAAACCCCGACGGACAGTTATGAAATTTATCAGAAAATACAGCATGAGAGTGTTGTGAGGAATGGAGATTCGTATGTTACAGATGATCTTGCCGGAGGGAAGCAGTTCTCTCCTTGCTTTTTTTGGAATTCTTTTTGCTTTTGGTGCTACGGTACTGGCAACGGCGAAATTAAGTCCGTATCTGCCCAAGGATGCCGGAAGAGAATTTGCCCATGATGGAAAATTGTCCGCGGGGAAACCCAGAGGCGCCGGAATTATTTTTGTCCTGGCATTTGTGGCATCTGTTCTACTGTTTTCGCCTTTAAGCGCAGAGCTGGTGATCTACCTGCTGCTGATCGTGGTATGCATGATGACGGGATTTCTGGACGATGCTTCCAAGACTCCATGGGGTGAGTACAAAAAAGGTTTCTTAGATCTGTGCGTGGCGGCACTGGTAGCCATCACTTTTCTGAAATATAATTCCAACGTGGTGGAACTGGCGCTGTTCCATGTAAAGTTCACTCTGCCGCCTGTGGTATTCGCCATTCTCACGGTAATTCTGGTATGGACCTCCGTGAATGTGACCAACTGCTCCGACGGTGTGGACGGACTGTCCGGAACCCTGTCGATCATTACCATCATGTCCATCTATATTGTAGACCGCATGAAGGAGGTCGATGAGACCTATTCCTTCCTGATCCTATTATTTGCCGTATGTATTCTGGGATATCTGTGGTACAATGCGACACCCAGTAAGCTGATGATGGGGGATGCCGGTTCCCGGGCCATGGGATTGTTCATCAGCATCGCCATTTTGAAGAGCGGCTGCCCATTCCTGTTTATCCCATTGGCACTGGTGCTGATCCTGGACGGAGGACTGGGACTTCTTAAGGTGTCCCTGCTTCGTTTCCTGAAGATCCATATTTTGAAAAATGTACGTACCCCCCTGCACGATCATGTGCGTAAGGTGTGGGATTGGTCCAATACACAGACCGTATTCCGTTTTGCGATCATTCAGATCATTCTGTCTTTGGCAGTGATCTATGCGATGCAGCTGTAGAAAGAAGGATTATATTATGTACGACGAATTAACACCCACTGACATTAAGAAAATGGAAGATGAGATCGAGTACCGCAAGCTGGTGGTACGTCCCAAGGCATTGGAGGACGTGAAGGAAGCCAGAGCCCACGGCGATCTCAGTGAGAATTTTGAATACTATGCAGCCAAAAAGTATAAGAATCAGAATGAGAGCCGCATCCGTTATCTGGAGAGAATGATCAAGACTGCAAAGGTCATCTCCGAGAACTCCGCAGCGGATGAGGTAGGTATCAACAACACCGTTACCGTGGAATTTATCGATGACGGCACGGAAGAGGATTACAAGATCGTGACCACCGTCCGCGGTAATTCCCTGGAAGGTCTGATCAGCAACGAGTCCCCCCTGGGCAAAGCGCTCCTTGGCAAAAAAGTAGGAGATGTGGTCCATGTGCAGGTCAATGCTAATGTGGGCTATGACGTGGAGATCAAGGCATTGAAAAACACCGAGGATGACGGAGACAAGATCCGTAGCTTTTAATCATCTGCGGAACATATAAGAATAGAAAGAAAAGGAATTATAAGAATGAAGAAATATCTGCTGTTTGATCTGGACGGTACCCTGACAGATCCTAAAATCGGAATTACTACCTGTGTGCAGTATGCACTGCACTCCTTTGGCATCGAGGAGCCGGATCTGGACAAGCTAGAACCCTTTATCGGACCGCCCTTACGAGACAGTTTTATGGAATTCTACGGTTTCACCGCAAAGCAGGCAGAAGAAGCTGTGGCAAAATACAGAGAGCGCTTTCAGGATACGGGACTTTTTGAAAATGAGGTCTATGACGGTATTCCGGAGATGCTGAAAACGCTTCAGTCGAAGGGGTATTTCCTGGCAGTGGCATCCAGTAAGCCCCAGGTATACGTAGAGCGCATCCTGGAACATTTTGATCTGAAAAAATATTTTTCTGTAGTGGTGGGTAGTGAACTGGACGGCAGAAGAGAAACCAAGGATCAGGTGGTACAGGAAACTCTGCGTCAGCTCTTTGGAGAGAATCCCGTGGATCCGGCGCAGGTCTATATGATCGGTGACAGAAAGTTCGACGTGGAAGGAGCCAGGGCTCTCGGTGTGGAGAGCGTGGGCGTGACCTACGGCTACGGAAGTAAGGAAGAGTTAAAGGAAGCGAAGGCGGATTACATTGTACAATCCGTGGAAGAACTGGAGAAATTTTTACTCCGTGGCAGTGAAGAATTACTGAACGGAAATCCGGACAATAAAAAGAAAAACCCCATGTATCAGAGGATCTGGACCATGGTGTATTCGTTTCTGATGTTTATATTGGTGCGCAATGCAGTGCAGTATGCGCTGCTGGCACTGTTATATCAGCTGGCACAGTCCGGAGCCTCCGGTGGACTGGTGGATCTTTTAATCCTACGGGATGAGACCGGCGCCTATAACGGCTACTCCGGAGATGTCTCCAGTATCATTGCGGCTCTTGGATTCATCGGCGGTGCCATTGCCGTATGGTCCACAGCGAAGATGCTCATTGATAAAAATAAAGAGGACATGCACTTAAGCCACTTGAAAAAAGAGGGAAAGAGCAAATATGTCTTACTGACTGTGGCTACCATCAGTGCCGTCATCGGATGCAATCTCCTGTTTGAACTCCTGGGAGTGACCAATAAGTCTGAAGCTTATACCGAAGTGGCAGCCCAGCAATATTCCGCACACTTTATCGTAGGAATCCTCGTATTCGGATTCATCTCCCCCATAGCAGAGGAACTCCTGTTCCGCGGAGTTATCTACGGATACCTTCGCAGATTCATGGATATCAAACTCGCCATAGCCCTGTCCGCCCTGATCTTCGGTGTCTACCACATGAACTACGTCCAGGGCGTGTACGGCTTTCTCATCGGCTGCCTGATGGCATATGCTTACGAATACTTTGGAGAGTTCAAAATGGCAGTCTTTGTCCATGTGGCATCCAACGTCCTCGCCTACTGCCTGTCCTATACCGCCATCGCCGTCACTGGCTTTGTCAGCTGGCCCGTATGCGTGATTTTCCTGGTGGTGGCAGTTGTATCCCTCGGGATGCTTCACAAACAGAAAAATATATTTTAGGCAATAAAAAAGTACATTTGTCACCATCCAAATACTTGATAAGATATACAAAGATGGACAACGTAACCCAGCAGCCGAAAACAGGGTAAGGATAAGCAGGCCGTAAGCAGACGTCGGCACTTAGTGACCGTACTTTGGTCACTTACGTGCCGCTACGCTCTGCGACAGAGTGCGAACGTGCCGCGTTCCTTGCCCTGTTCTCGACTGCGGAGATATTATATCTTAAAAGGAGCAACATATGAAATTCAGCATCATCGTAGTCTGCTTAAACCCAGGTCCTAAACTGAATCAGACTCTGGACAGCATCCTGTCCCAGACCTACCCGAGCTTTGAGATCATTGTCAAGGACGGCGGCAGCCGCGACGGCTCCATAGAAACCATGCGCGAGGACAGACGCATCCACCTATACCAGGAATCCGACCACAGCATCTACGAAGCCATGAACCAGGCAGTCTCCCATGTGACCGGCGACTACATTCTCTTCCTAAACTGCGGTGACCTCTTCTATGACGACGAAGTTCTGACCCACACCGCACAGTTCATGGAACAGCACCCGGCGAAACTTCAGGGCATCTACTACGGCGATACCTACAGCGCGAAGACAGAGACGAAGATATCTTCCCCACCACGCATCACCGGTTTCGTCTGCTACCGCAACATTCCCTGCCATCAGTCCTGCTTTTATGCTGCAGAACTGTGCAGACAGAAGCCCTATGAACCCAAATATAAGATCCGTGCAGATTACGAACATTTCCTCTGGTGCTATTATCGTGCCAAAGCACCCATGCAGTATCTGGGACTTACCGTGTCCTCCTACGAGGGCGGCGGCTACTCTGAGACCAAGGAGAACCTGAAGCGCAGCGCTGCAGAACATAAGGAGATCACAGCAAAATACATGAATCCCGGCGAACTGTTCCGCTATCGGGCAGTAATGGCACTTACACTGGCACCTCTTCGCACTGCACTGGCAGAGAGTAAACACTTTTCTGTAATGTATCAGAAACTGATGAGCAAGGCGTATGGCCGGAAACAGGAAAAATAGGGGAGAACCCCCAAAAAGTTGTGCTGTAAATGCAATTTTAAAGAGAAAATTAATACAATTTCCAGATAATAGGTGTGCAAATAATAGAATTGACAAATTATCTGACAATTCATAGAAAAATCTATATTTACAAATGAGAAAAATAGGTGTATAGTACAGAAAAGGTCGCAATGAGGCGCTCGAAAGAGTCTCATTGCGACCTTTTTTGTTACCATAAATTCGACAAGCAAGTCGGAACAGAAATGATAATTTCGGGAATTGCAAGTCACAACGGAATTTCTGCATGGTAACGATGAATCAAACAGAAGAAAGAGAGAAAACAAGAGACCGGAAAGGAGAACGATATGTTTGATGTAAAACAGGAGCTGCCCAAGGCACCGTTATATCGGGAAGAATTTGAGCATGATAACTGCGGTATCGGAGCCTGTGTCAATATTCACGGTGAGAAAAGCCGTGCTACCGTAGAGAATGCGCTGAAGATCGTAGAGAATCTGGAGCACAGAGCCGGTAAGGATGCGGAAGGTAAGACCGGTGACGGTGTCGGTATTCTGACCCAGATCCCCCACAAATTTTTTGCAAGAGTTACAAAGGCTCTGGGCATGGAAATCGGCGGAGAGAGAGAATACGGTGTTGGCATGTTCTTCTTCCCTCAGGAAGAGCTGCGCCGCAACCAGGCGAAGAAGATGTTCGAGATCATTGTGGAAAAGGAAGGAATGGAATTCCTCGGCTGGCGTGAAGTGCCCACCTTTCCCAATGTGCTGGGACACAAGGCTGTGGAGTGCATGCCTTACATCATGCAGGGCTTTGTGAAAAAGCCTGCGGATGTGGAAAAAGGTCTGCCCTTCGACCGCAGACTGTACATTGCAAGACGTGTGTTTGAACAGTCTTCCGATGATACCTATGTAGTCTCCCTTTCCAGCAGAACCATCGTATATAAAGGAATGTTCCTGGTAGGACAGCTTCGTACCTTCTTTGCAGATTTACAGAGTGCGGATTACGAATCCGCTATCGCTATGGTACATTCCCGTTTCTCCACCAATACCAACCCCAGCTGGGAGCGTGCGCATCCGAACCGTCTGATGGTACACAACGGTGAGATCAACACCATCCGCGGCAACGCCGACAAGATGCTGGCGCGCGAAGAGAACATGGAATCCGAGCATCTGAAAGGACAGCTGCATAAGGTATTACCCGCCATCAGCAAGACCGGTTCCGATTCCGCGATGTTGGACAACACATTGGAGTTCCTGGTAATGAGCGGCATGGAGCTACCTCTGGCAGTCATGATCGCTATCCCCGAGCCCTGGGCGAACAACAAAGCAATGTCCCAGACCAAGAGAGATTTCTATCAGTATTACGCTACCATGATGGAGCCCTGGGACGGTCCCGCATCCATCCTGTTCTCCGACGGAGATATCATGGGTGCCGTGCTGGACAGAAACGGACTGCGTCCTTCCCGTTACATGATCACGGATGACGATACGCTGATCCTGTCCTCTGAGGTAGGTGTGCTTCCCATTGATCCCACGAAGATCAAAGTAAAAGAAAGACTTCGCCCCGGTAAGATGCTTTTGGTCGATACCGTACAGGGAAAAGTCATCGACGATGAGGAGATCAAAGAAAAATATGCTTCCAGACAGCCTTATGGAGAATGGCTGGACAACAATCTGACCGAATTGAAGAGCATTCATATCCCGAACTATCGTGTACCGGAATACACCTACGAAGAGCGCCAGCGGATGCAGAAGGCTTTTGGCTACACCTATGATGAAATGAAACAGAGCATTCTGCCGATGGCAAAGAACGGCAGCGAAGCCATCGCAGCCATGGGTGTGGATACGCCACTGCCTGTGCTGAGTAAGACGAATCATCCGCTGTTCCATTATTTCAAGCAGCTGTTTGCACAGGTGACGAACCCGCCTATTGATGCTATCCGAGAGGAGATCGTAACCTCCACCACCGTATACATCGGTACCGAAGGCAACATCCTGGAGGAGACTCCGAAGAACTGTAACGTTCTGAAGGTCAACAACCCGATCCTGACCAACACCGATCTCTTGAAGATCAAGAACATGAAAGTAGACGGTTTCAAGGTAGAAGTCGTACCTATCGTATATTATAAGAACACCAGCTTAGAGCGTGCCATTGACCGACTGTTCGTGGAAGTGGACAGAGCTTACAGAGAAGGCGTGAACATTCTGATCCTGTCCGACAGAGGCGTGGATGAGAACCATGTGCCCATTCCTTCCCTGCTTGCTGTATCTGCCCTGAACCAGTATCTGGTACGCACCAAGAAGAGAACCAGAGTCGCATTGATCCTGGAGTCCGGCGAACCCAGAGAAGTACACCATTTTGCTACGTTGCTCGGTTACGGTGCCTGCGCCATCAACCCTTATCTGGCACAGGATACCATCAAGGAGCTGATCGAGAGCAATATGCTGGATAAGGATTACTATGCAGCAGTGGATGATTACAACAATGCTGTCCTCCACGGCATCGTCAAGATCGCATCCAAGATGGGTATCAGCACCATCCAGTCCTATCAGGGTTCCCAGATCTTCGAGGCTATCGGTATCGCGCCGGAAGTTATCAGTAAGTATTTCTCCAACACCGTATGTCGTGTGGGAGGTATTACCTTAAAAGATATTGAGCAGCAGGTAGACGACCTGCACTCTCAGGCATTTGATCCGCTGGGACTGAAAAACGATCTGACCTTAAACAGCCCCGGACATCACAAGATGCGTAGCGGCGGTGACGAGCATCTGTACAATCCCGCTACCATCCATATGTTACAGGAATCCACCAGACGCGGTGATTACCAGATGTTCAAGCAGTACACCGCCATGGTCAATGACGAAGATTCCATCAAGAACCTCAGAGGACTGATGGACTTTAACTATCCGAAAAAGGGCGTGCCCATCGAGGAAGTAGAGCCGGTAGAATCCATCGTGACCAGATTCAAGACCGGTGCCATGTCCTATGGCTCCATTTCCAAGGAAGCCCATGAGACCATGGCCATCGCCATGAACCATCTGCACGGCAAGAGCAATTCCGGTGAGGGCGGTGAGGATCTGGACCGTCTGACCGTAGGCCCGGACGGCTTAAACCGTTGTTCCGCCATCAAGCAGGTAGCCAGCGGACGTTTTGGCGTCACCAGCCGCTATCTGGTGAGTGCACAGGAGATTCAGATCAAGATGGCACAGGGAGCAAAACCCGGCGAGGGCGGACATCTGCCCGGAGGAAAGGTATATCCCTGGATCGCCAAGACCAGACACTCCACACCAGGTGTGTCCTTGATCTCTCCGCCCCCTCATCACGACATTTATTCCATTGAGGATCTGGCGCAGCTGATCTACGATCTGAAAAATGCCAACACCCAGGCAAGAATCTCCGTGAAGCTGGTATCCGAAGCCGGTGTGGGAACCGTAGCAGCCGGTGTAGCCAAGGCGGGAGCCCAGGTCATCCTGGTATCCGGTTATGACGGCGGTACCGGTGCGGCACCGAGAAACTCCATCCACAATGCCGGACTTCCCTGGGAACTGGGACTGGCAGAGACCCATCAGACCCTGATCATGAATGGACTGCGTAATAAAGTCCGTATCGAGACCGACGGTAAGCTCATGAGTGGCAGAGACGTAGCCATCGCAGCCATTTTAGGCGCCGAGGAATTCGGTTTTGCTACTGCTCCTTTGGTAACCATGGGTTGTGTCATGATGAGAGTATGTAATTTGGATACTTGCCCGGTAGGTGTGGCTACCCAGAACCCGGAGCTGCGGAAAAACTTCCGCGGTAAGCCGGAATATGTGGAAAACTTTATGAAATTTATCGCACAGGAGCTGCGGGAATACATGGCAGCACTGGGCGTGCGTACCGTAGATGAACTGGTGGGCAGAACCGATCTGCTGAAGAGAAAAGAGCATCTGACCGAGCGTCAGGAGGAAGTGGATCTGACCCAGATCTTAAGCAATCCTTACGAGGGCAGCAAGCAGAAGGTGACCTTCGATCCCAGACAGGTCTATGACTTCCAGTTAGAGAAGACACTGGATGAGAAGGTATTATTAAAGCAGTTAGGAAAAGCCATCGATGCAGGACAGAAGCGCAGTATCGAAGTGGATGTCAGCAACACTGACCGTGCCTTCGGTACGATCCTCGGAAGTGAGATCACCAGAAAACTGGGCGATGACGTGGAAGAAGATACCTATCATGTACTGTGTAAAGGTGCCGGCGGACAGTCCTTCGGAGCCTTTATCCCCAAGGGCCTGACACTGGAGCTGGTGGGCGACAGCAATGACTACTTCGGCAAGGGCTTATCCGGCGGTAAGCTGGTGGTATATCCCCCACAGGGCAGCAAGTTCAAGGCTGAAGAAAATATTATCATCGGTAATGTGGCACTGTACGGTGCAACCTCCGGTAAAGCATTCATCAACGGTGTGGCAGGCGAACGTTTCTGCGTACGTAACTCCGGTGCCATTGCGGTAGTCGAAGGTGTGGGTGATCACGGTTGTGAATACATGACCGGCGGACGTGTGGTAGTCTTGGGTCCCACCGGTAAAAACTTTGCAGCCGGTATGAGCGGAGGCATCGCGTATGTACTGGATGAAGGCAACGATCTGTATAAGCGTCTGAATAAGGAAATGGTATCTTCCAGCGAGATCACATCCAAATATGATGTGCTGGAGCTGAAATCCATGATCCAGGAGCATGTGGCACTGACCAATTCCGCAAAGGGTAAGGAAGTGCTGGATAACTTTGGAGAGTATCTGCCTAAGTTCAAGAAGATCATCCCTCATGACTATGAGAGAGTCCTGAAGACCATCGTACAGATGGAGGAAAAGGGACTGAGCGCAGAGCAGGCACAGATTGAGGCATTCTATGCCAACACCAGAAAGTAAATAGGAGGTAAGTCATGGGAAAACCAACGGGATTTATGGAATATAAAAGGGAAGTCAGCGTGGCTGAGGATCCGAAGAAGAGAATACAGCATTTTAATGAATTCCATGAGCATCTGCCGAAGGAAAAGCAGCGTTTACAGGGTGCCAGATGTATGGAATGCGGTGTGCCGTTCTGTCAGTCGGGCATGATGATCTGCGGTATGGCCAGCGGATGCCCCCTGCACAATCTGGTGCCGGAGTGGAACGACCTGGTATATACCGGCAACTGGCAGCAGGCTTACAACCGTCTGAAGAAGACAAACAATTTCCCCGAGTTCACTTCCAGAGTATGTCCTGCCCTGTGTGAGGCGGCATGTACCTGTGGACTGAACGGGGATCCGGTCTCCACCAAGGAGAACGAATATGCAATTATTGAAAATGCCTACAGCGAGGGTTATGCAGCAGCCAAGCCCCCTGTGGTACGCACCGGCAAAAAGGTAGCAGTTATCGGCAGTGGTCCTTCCGGACTGGCAGCAGCGGATCTGCTGAACCAGAGAGGACATCAGGTAACAGTATTTGAGCGTTCCGATCGTGTGGGAGGACTGTTGATGTACGGCATCCCCAACATGAAACTGGAAAAGCAGATCATTGATCGCAAGATCAATATTATGAAGGAAGAGGGTGTCACCTTTGTCACAGGAACCGACATCGGCAAGGACATCAAAGCCTCCAAGCTTTTGCATGATTTTGACCGCGTCGTACTGGCATGCGGTGCCTCTAATCCCAGAGACATCAATGCTCCCGGCAGAGAGGCCAAGGGAATCTATTTTGCGGTGGATTTTCTGAAAGCCAATACCAGGAGTCTTCTGGATTCAAATTTTGAAGACAAAAAATATGTGGAGACCAAGGGGAAGAATGTGGTCATCATCGGCGGTGGTGATACCGGTAATGACTGCGTGGGAACCTCCATCCGTCACGGAGCAAAATCTGTGACCCAGATCGAGATGATGCCCAAGGCACCGGACAAAAGAGCAGAGAACAACCCCTGGCCCGAATGGCCGAAGGTCTGCAAGACCGATTACGGTCAGGAAGAAGCCATTGCGGTCTACGGACATGACCCGAGAATCTATGAGTCTACAGTCAAGGAATTTATCAAGGATAAGAACGGCAATCTGAAAGGTGTGAAGATCGTGAAGCTGTCCTGGGAAAAGGATCCGGCTACCGGACGCATGAAGATGCAGGAGATCGCGGGAAGCGAGCAGACCCTGGATGCAGAGATCGTGCTGATCGCAGCAGGATTTTTAGGAACCCAGAAATACATTGCCGATGCTTTCGGCGTGGAATTAAATGAACGCACCAATGTAAAAACAGCTCCCGGAAAATACCAGACCAGTGTGGAAAATGTATTCGTCACCGGCGATATGCACAGAGGACAGTCTCTCGTCGTATGGGCCATCCGCGAAGGCAGAGAAGCTGCACATGCTGTGGATGAGAGCCTGATGGGATATTCCAATCTCGTGATTCAATAAATAAAGCCCCCGGCTCATCACCGGGGGTTTATTGTTTTATCTCTTATGCCAGAGGGAACTTGAAGTATCTCTTTGCGTTATTGTAAGAAATATCGGTTACGATCTCGGACAGAGTATCGTAATCTGCAGGGAACTCGCCGCTCTCTACCCAGTTACCGATCAGGTTACACAGGATACGGCGGAAATACTCATGTCTGGTGTAGGATAGGAAGCTTCTGGAGTCGGTCAGCATTCCTACGAATCCGGACAGATTACCCAGGTTAGCCAGGGAGATCATCTGATCCTGCATGCCGGTCTTGTGATCATTGAACCACCAGGCGGAACCCTGCTGGATCTTGGCAACAGCGGTGGAATCCTGGAAACATCCGAGGATGGTACCGATAGCCTGATTGTCGTTAGGATTCAGGCTGTAAATGACAGTTCTGGGAAGCTCGTCACTTACGATCAGAGCGTTCAGAAAGTCGGCCATCTGAGCGGAAGGAGCGTAGTTGTTGATGCAGTCGTAACCGGTATCGGGACCCAGCTTCTCGAACATCAGGGTGTTGTTGTCACGCTTACAACCGTAGTGCAGCTGCATAGCCCAGTCGAGCTTATGATATTCGCGGCCTACGAACAGCATGAAGGCGGTCTTGAATTTCAGTTCATCTTCCTTGGTCAGGACCATCTTGTTCAGTCTCTTTAAGAAGATCTCTTCCAGCTCATCATCGGAAGCGGGATAGTACATTACATACTCTAAAGCATGGTCAGATACGTTACATCCCATGGATGCGAAAAATGCCATACGGTTCTTCAGAGCTTCCTTTAAGCTTGCAAAAGAGTTGATCTCGGTCATGCCGGCAGCAGCAGCCAGCTTCTCCAGATAATCCAGATAATCGGGCTTCTCGATATTCATAGCCTTGTCGGGTCTCCATGCGGGCAGAACCTTTACATCGAAAGTATCATCTGCAGCCAGCTTCTTGTGCCACTCCAGAGAATCGATAGGATCATCGGTGGTGCAGATCAGGGTAACGTTACTCTGCTTGATCAGGTTACGAACGCTCATGGAAGGCTGATGGAGCTTCTCATTGCACAGGTTCCACACTTCGTCAGCGGTGTTTTTGTTCAGAACACCGTTGTAACCGAAGTATCTCTGCAGCTCCAGATGGCTCCAGTGGAATAAGGGGTTACCGATAGCCTTGCCCAGGCATTCTGCCCATTTGCAGAACTTCTCGTAATCGGATGCGTCACCGGTGATGTACTTCTCGTCAACACCGCAGGAACGCATGAAACGCCACTTGTAGTGGTCGCCGCCCAGCCATACCTGGGTGATGTTGTCGAACTGACGGTCCTCAGCGATCTCCTTGGGATTGATATGGCAATGGTAATCCAGAATCGGTGTTTTTTCTGCGTAGTCGTGGAACAGCTTCTTGGCTGTCTCGGTCTCTAACAGAAAGTCTTTGTCCATAAATGCTTTCATTTTAAATTCCTCCATAAATATACTAAAAAGGGTATTTTCAGCTACCCAATTGCTGTCATTGATGAAAAGAAAAAATTATTTTGTGGTGCCGCGTTTTATCAGTTCCCCGGAGAATACGGTCTTTTTCGGCATCTCGTTTCCGCCAAGGACACCCATCAGAGTTGTGATCAGATGCTGGCAGAGCGTCTCTAATTTATTGTCGATACTGGTCAGTTCCGGATCACAGCAGTTCACCAGCATGGAATTATTATAACCGATGATCGACAGATCTTCCGGAATGCGGAGTCTCATTTCACGCCCGTATTTCATGGCACCCAGTGCCAGAGAGTCGTCGGCGGCGATAACACCGTGGAAAGTGATGCCTTTTGTGTGCAGCCTGATCAGCTGTTCTGCCATAGCGGGAATGTCCTCATGGGAACCCTGATAGAGCTGCAGGAAGCTTCCGTTGGTGAGAAGTCCCTTTTCTTCCATGGCGGCACGGTAGCCTGCCAGCTTTTTCTTACCACTGTATGAAGTAGAATTATAGAAATACAGAATATCTTTCACACCGGAACGGATCATCTCCATGGTAGCGTCATACATGGAAGTAAAATCATCCGAGACAACACTGTACACGTTCGGAGCATCCATTGCAGCATTCAACAGCATCACAGGAACCTGCACAGCGGCATCCGTAATGTATTTGTTGTCTTCTTCCTTCTCGTAGATGAAGTTGGAACCTACCAATATAATGCCGTCTACTTTTTTCGTGATCAGAAGGTTCATGGAGCTTGCCTTGGTATCCAGGTTGTAACCGGTACAACATAGGATGCTGTCATAGCCGTTGGCACGAAGCTTCTGCTCGATATAGTAGATTGCCTTGGCAAGATACGGATCCGAACTGTCGGCACACATGATACCGATGGTCTTCATCGTGTTGAGCCCAAGTCCCCGGGCAAATGCGTTGGGAGTGTACTCATACTGGTTGATTACGTCCAGAACTTTTTTCTTGGTTTTCTCGCTTACATTATTGCTTCCATTTAATACGCGGGAAACAGTAGCAATAGAGACACCGGCCTTCTCAGAAATATCGTAAATTGTCATCTGCGGATTCCTCTCCGCTTCTATGTAACAGAATTTGTAAGAAAACTGTAAGTAGTTACATAAAAAGCTATATCTGAATTATAACGAAAGACTTCTCTTTTTTCAAGATGCTTTTTCAACTTCTCCTGTGACAAAATATTATCAATATGAAATATTGCTGATAAAATCAATGGTTTGAGCAAAAAATAAGTTTCTGTTTTTGGTGATTGACGAAACAGCTTTTTTGAAGTAAAATGAATCATGAAAGTACTTACATAAACTTCGTGCAATTCAGAAACAAAAACACCCTCGGGCGTTGAAAACGTAATTGCCAAGAGGCGATTGGGAAGGTAAGTGCAGGGAACAGAGTGCCGTAAGACGGTGCAGATAGGATACGCTATGCGTAGAATGGAGGACAAAATGGATATCTTAAACAAGGCAAAGACCGGTAAAAAGGAGAGACCTATCAAGGTCGTACAGTTCGGTGAGGGTAATTTTTTACGTGGATTCGTAGATTACATGATCGATATCGCTAACGAGCAGGGTAAGTTCGACGGAGACATCGTTCTGATCAAACCCATCGAGTTCGGCAATCTGGATATGTTCCACAAGCAGGACTGCCAGTACACTGTATCTCTTCGCGGTAATGTGAACGGTGAAGCCAAGATCATCAATAGAATCGTAACCAGCGTTGCAGACGCAGTAGACACTTATAATGAATATGACAAGTACATGGGACTTGCCGAGATCGATACCTTACGTTTCGTAGTATCCAATACCACCGAGGCAGGTATCGTATATGATGATACCGATAAGTTTGAATTAGAGCCTCCCAAGACTTTCCCCGGCAAGCTGACCAAGTTCTTATATCACAGATTTGAGACCTTCAAGGGTGACATGAGCAAGGGTCTGGTAATGCTTCCCGTAGAGCTGATCGATGACAACGGTATTATGTTAAAGAAGTGCGTAATGCAGTTGATCGAGCTGTGGGGTCTGGGCGATGAGTTCAAAAAATGGGTAGATGAGGCATGTGTATTTACCTCTACTCTGGTAGACCGTATCATTACCGGTTATCCCCGTGCTACGGAACAGGAAGAGTGGGAGAAGCTGGGTTACGAAGACCATATCATGGTAACCGGTGAGCCGTTCGCTCTGTGGGTTATTGAGTCCGCTAAGGATATCAGCAAGGAGTTCCCTCTTCCCGATGCAGGACTTCCTGTTATCTTCACTGACAATCAGAAGCCTTACAAGCAGAGAAAGGTTCGTATCTTAAACGGTGCGCATACCTCTTTCGTACTGGCTTCTTATCTGTGCGGCAACGACATCGTAAGACAGTCCATGCACGACGACGATATCCGTAACTTCATGCTGAAGACCATTTACGACGAAGTAATCCCTACCCTGTCTCTGCCTGAGGAGGAACTGAAGCAGTTCGCAGGTGAGGTTGTGAACCGTTTTGACAACCCTTATGTAGATCATGCACTGCTTGCGATCTCCTTAAATTCCGTATCCAAGTGGAGAGCAAGATGTATGCCCAGCCTGTTAGGCTATGTTGAGAAGACCGGTAAGCTTCCCGCTCATCTGACCTTCTCCATCGCAGCACTGATGGCTTTCTATACCGGTACCGAGATCCGCGATAAGGCTCTGATCGGTCACAGAGACGGTCAGGAATACAACATCATGGATGACAAGGCAGTTCTGGAGTTCTTCGCAGCGAACTGTGAGAAGGATACGCAGACGTTCGTAACTTCCTTCCTGGGGAATGAAGACTTCTTCGGTCAGGATCTGAACAAGGTTCCCGGACTTACCGATGCAGTCGTAGCATACCTGGATGATATTAAGGCAAATGGCATGAGGGCAGCATTATGCAAGATTTCTTAAAGATTAATGACAATGATAATGTAGTCGTAGCATTAAATACGATTCCTGCCGGTGAGAAGATCACAGTCTCTGTCGGTGACGGTTCTAAGACCGTTACCGCCAGAGAGGAGATCCCCGCAGGACATAAGATGGCAATCTGTGACATTCCCGAGGGCGGTGAGGTCATCAAATATGGTTACCGTATCGGTAATGCCAAGGAGAACATCGCAGAGGGCAGCTGGATCCATACTCATAATGTTAAGACCGCTTTGGGAGATCTGTTGGAGTACACCTACAATCCCACTCCCGTAGAGGAGAAGAAGACGGAAGATGTGACCTTCATGGGCTTCAACCGTCCCGACGGTAAAGTAGGCGTTCGTAACGAGATCTGGGTCATCCCCACCGTTGGCTGTGTCAACAACGTGGCAACAGCCATCGCAAAGCAGGCCAATGCATTCGTTAAAGGCAGTGTGGAAGAGGTTATCGCATTCCCTCATCCTTACGGTTGTTCCCAGATGGGCGACGATCAGGAGCATACCCGTAAGATTCTGGCAGACCTGATCAATCATCCCAATGCAGGCGGTGTTCTGGTATTGGGACTGGGCTGTGAGAACAGCAACATTGATGTGTTGAAGCCTTATATCGGTGATTATGATGAGAACCGTGTAAAATTCCTGGTATGCCAGGAGCACGAGGATGAGATCGCAGACTCCGTAGAGATCATCAAGGGTCTGATCGATTACGCATCCAAATTCGAGAGAGAGCCCATCAGCGTCAGCAAGCTGGTCATCGGCATGAAGTGCGGCGGCAGCGACGGACTGTCCGGCATTACTGCGAACCCCTTAGTAGGACGTTTCTCCGATCTGCTGATCTCCAAGGGTGGCACCACCATCCTGACCGAGGTTCCCGAGATGTTCGGAGCAGAGACCATTCTGATGAACCGTTGTGCCAACGAGGAACTGTTCCACCAGACCGTAGATCTGATCAACGACTTCAAGAACTACTTCAAGAGCCACAATCAGACCATCTACGAGAATCCTTCCCCGGGTAACAAAAAGGGTGGCATCTCCACTCTGGAGGATAAGTCTTTAGGCTGTACGCAGAAGTCCGGTAGTGCTCTGGTCAAGGGCGTACTGCAGTATGGCGATACCGTGAAGACTCCGGGACTGAACCTTCTGTCCGCACCGGGCAATGATCTGGTAGCAGCTACCGCACTGGCAGCCGCAGGAGCACATATCGTACTGTTTACCACAGGACGCGGAACTCCTTTCGCATCTCCGGTTCCTACCATGAAGATCGCTACCAACTCCCGCCTGGCAGGCAAAAAGTCCAATTGGATCGATTTCAATGCCGGCGTACTGGTAGAGGATAAGACCATGGAAGAGGAGACTAAGGCTTTGTTTGATCTGGTAGTGGAGACCGCTTCCGGCAGGCAGGTATGCAGCGAGGCAGCAGGCTTCCATGATATGGCTATTTTCAAGCAGGGTGTAACTCTGTAAAAGATCATACACAAAACGGCGTTCTTTTGTTACAATAAACGTGCAGGAGAACGCCTTTGTTATATAGGAGGAACTATGACAATTCAGGAAATCAAGGCACTTCCCCGTACGGAGGAAGGCATCTTTGACTTAAAAAAGGTGCAGGCAGATGCAGGACGAAGGAACATCTATCAGGCTGCGGATCTGGTATATCCAACATATGCGGCATATGAGACCACCGAGAATAAAAAGGAAGGATATCCGGATATCATGGCGCAGATGCGTGTGCTGAAAAAGCATGCGGAGAGCGAATTCACCGCGGAAAACGGCGCGGATTACACTGCAGCACTGCTTCATACCGTAGAGCAGATCAGTCCGGAGATCTATGAGAATTACAGAGAGCTTTTAGATAATTTTCGTGGTGCCGTGAAGCGTATGCTGGAGCAGTATTATGATGTAAAAACGAAAACCTTCGCTATGGATGAAACTTCGGAAAAAGTATTCTGCGGTGCCGTACAGAAGGCATGCGGGGAATATTTACTTTTAGCGGAAAAATATCAGGAGTGCATGAGGTAGAAACGAGAGGAAACAGAGCATGGAAATCAGACATATTATGCATACTGCCCGTAGTGTGACTATAGAGATCGCAGACGGCGGCAGGTATTTTACAAAACAGCCCATAGAATTACGATTAAACGGTGAGCCCACCCTCACTACAGAGAAGACCATCACTTCCTTGTTTGATTTAAAGCCGGATCAGAAATATGTGGTGGAAGCTTACGTGAATGGTGAAAAGCAGGGTGAAGTATCTTTCAAGACAGATTATGAGTATGTGACCCTGGATGTGACCAGATTCGGTGCCAAAGGTGACGGTGAGCACGACGATACCCACTTTATCCAGGCTGCCATCATGGCATGCCCGGTGAACAGCAGAGTGTATTTCCCCGCAGGAACCTACCGTATTACCAGCCTGTTCTTAAAAAGCCACATCCGTATCGAACTGGCAGAGGGTGCGGAGCTTAAGGCATTTACCGACAGAGAGAAATTCCCCACATTCCCCGGCATGCTACAAAGCTATGATGAGACCGACGAGTACAATCTCGGCACCTGGGAGGGGAATCCCTTACCTATGTTCTCCGGCATCATCTGCGGTATCGGTGCAGAAGACGTGGTGATCTACGGACAGGGTAAGATCAACGGCAACGCTTCTAAGGAAAACTGGTGGAAGGATCCCAAGGTCATGAACATTGCGTTCCGCCCCAGACTGTTTTTCATCAGCGGATGTAAAAATGTGACTTTACAGGGAGTGACCTTCTGCAATTCACCTTCCTGGACATTGCATCCCTATTTCAGCAACGATCTGAAATTCATCGGTGTGACCGTGCAGAATCCCAGCGATTCTCCCAACACCGACGGACTGGATCCCGAGTCCTGCAAAAATGTGGAGATCCTGGGCGTGCGTTTCTCCCTGGGAGATGACTGTATCGCAGTCAAGAGCGGCAAAATCTACATGGGCAAAAAGCACAAGACTCCTTCCGAGAACATCCACATCCGCCAGTGCCTGATGGAGAACGGTCACGGTGCTGTAACTCTGGGCAGCGAGATGGCAGGCGGCGTGGTGAATCTGACGGTGGAGGACTGCATTTTCCGTCATACGGACAGAGGCCTGCGTATCAAGACCCGCCGCGGCAGAGGAAAAGATGCGATTCTAAGCAACATTATTTTCCGGAATCTGACCCTGGATCATGTGATGACACCGCTCGTGGTCAACTGCTTCTATTTCTGCGATCCCGACGGCAAGACCACCTATGTCCAGTCCAGAGATGTCTACCCTGTGGATGACAGAACACCGCAGGTGAAAAAGATGGTATTTGAAAATATGGATTGCACCAACTGCCATGTGGCAGCAGCTTATTTTGACGGACTTCCGGAGCAGAAGATCGAGGAGATCTACATGAAGGACATCTCCATCAGCTATGCCGAGGATGCAAAATGTGATGTACCTGCCATGTCGGATGGTGTAGAAAAAAGCAGTAAGAGAGGACTTTTTGCAAGAAATGTTGCAAAATTGACCCTGGATAACGTGAGAATCGAAGGACAGGTTGGAGAGGCTTACGAGCTGGAAGGCGTGGATGAGCTGATCCGGCGTTGATGATAAGCAGGATCAGGAAGATCAGACCTGAACCTGGAATGGAGGAAATTATGCAGTTAGGAATCCGTTTACATGATACGAAAAAGCTTCCTTTTGAGGAACGTATTGCCAATGTCCATGAGCTTGGCTTTGCCTGCGGACATTTGGCACCCGGTAAGGTGATCACCGAGTTTCCAACTACCGATGAGGCACTGACCCCGGGACTTGCCATGTATATGAAAAATGTTTTTGCAAAGAATAACGTCGATATCGCCGTGCTCGGCTGCTATCTCAACCTTGCAAATCCCAATCCAGAACAGCTGGCGAAGATCACACATCGCTATATGGCGCACATCCGCTTTGCCTCCTGGCTCGGCTGCGGTGTCGTCGGAACCGAGACCGGTGCCCCGAATGAGACTTATACCGCGGTACCTGAATGTCACGGCGAGGAAGCATTACAGACCTTTATCACAAACCTCCGTCCCGTTGTAAAATACGCCGAGGAGATGGGAGTTGTCATGGCAATCGAGCCCGTATGGAAGCACATTGTCTACAACCCGGCAAGAGCCAGAAGAGTACTCGATGAGATCGCATCCCCCAACCTCCAGATCATCCTCGATCCTGTCAATCTTCTCGACTACTGCAACTACAAAGACCAGGTGGCAATCGTCGATGAGGCAATCGATGTCTTAGGACCCGATGTGGCAATGGTACACCTGAAAGACTTTATTCCCGAGGACGGAAAGCTCAAATCCGTAGGCTGCGGTCTCGGACAGATGGACTACACCTCTATCCTTAAGTTCATGAAAGAGCGCAAACCCTACATCCATGCTACCCTCGAAGATACCACGCCTGAGAACAACCTCCAGGTGAAAAATTTTATTCAGGGACTCTATGACAATCTCTAAAGATGTGATATACTCTTACGAGAGTATTCCCAGTATACTAGTAGGAACAATAAAAATAAGCTAAGGCATGGGAACCTTTAAGTTCCCATGTTTTTTTATACTTGGAATTTTCACGATCCGGTTCCCTGACCGTGCGGTGTTTGCTGTGCTGGATGAAAGGGGGACAGCACAGCTGCGTGCAATATAGTTAAATATAGTTATAAGAAAAGGAATCTACATCTATGTTAAACGAATTTTCCAGAACCGAATTACTCCTCGGCAAAGATGCCATGCAGCGTCTTTACCACGCCCGTGTCGCCGTCTTCGGGATCGGCGGAGTCGGCGGCTATGTCGTCGAAGCCCTTGCCCGCAGCGGAGTCGGCGCCTTTGATCTCATTGACGATGACAAGGTCTGTCTGACGAATATCAACCGCCAGATCATCGCTACCCATCAGACGATCGGCAAATACAAAGTAGATGTCATGGAGGAGCGGATTCATCTGATCAATCCTGAGGCACAGGTGGTAGGACATAAATGCTTCTATCTCCCGGAGACTGCCGATCAGTTTGATTTTTCCCAGTACGATTACGTCGTGGATGCCGTGGACACTGTGACTGCAAAAATCGAGATCATCCTGCGCGCAAAGGAGGCCGGAGTCCCTGTCATCAGCTGTATGGGTGCCGGCAATAAGCTTGACCCCACACAGTTCCGTGTGGCGGACATCTATAAGACTACCATGTGCCCGCTGGCAAAGGTCATGCGCAGAGAGCTGAAAAAACGCGGTGTGAAAAAACTGAAGGTTGTCTACTCTACCGAAGCTTCCCTGAAGCCTCTCGAAACTATGGAAACCAGCTGCCGGACGGGCTGCGTCTGTCCTCCCGGCACCGTCCATAAATGCACCGACCGGAGAGCAATTCCGGGCAGTATTTCCTTTGTCCCTTCCGTGGCGGGGCTGATCATCGGTGGAGAGGTGATCAAAGACCTCATTCAGGAAGGAAAAGCACAAAAAGAATAGCTTTTTCAACCGGAGTGCGTTATAATCTTTTTATCTATTAAGCTGTCAGGGGCTGTTCCCGGCAGTCCATTTTAGAAAGAATATACAAAGGTCATAAGGGTACAAAGGAGGTTATTTTATCTATGGCAGAAGCGGTAAAAAAGGAACAGACAGAAGGGGAAACTGTCTCACTGGACAACATGAAAGATCTCAAGGGGAAAAAGGGAGCAAATCTGATCGTCAAGATCCTCGCGATGGTACTGATGCCGATGCTGGTCATCATATTTTTTGCGATGCTGGCATTGAAGGCAGTCGGCAACAACACCGCGGAAACGCTTGTGAAGGAAGAGCTGGCTGCTACGGAATATGCGATGCAGCTGAATCTGGACAGCGCTTCTGGGGAGGGCTTCCGTTATGAGAACGGCAGTCTCTGCAAGGGCGAGATCAATTTTACAGAGAATCAGAGCTTTTTCCAGAATTTCACGAGCAATACCAACGTAGATGTGGTACTGTTCTGGGACAAGGAAGCGGCAGCAGCAAGCTTTGACTATTCCGGCATCGTACTGAGTGATTCTGTGGCATCCAAAGTACTGTCAGGATCGGAATATTTTGACACTTCCCTGAAGCTGGGGGATACCAGATATTATGCATATCTGACACCGATTACCGGAACCGACGGCAAGACAGCGGGGGCTCTGGCAGTGGCGATCCCGGTGGAGCACGTGAAAGAACTGTATTCCGGCATTGTGAGATCCAATACGATCTTTATGTATGTGCTGGCACTGATCTTCTGTATCAGTACGATTTTAGTCGTACGTCTGATTTCCAGAGCACTGCTTGGTGTGGTCAGCAATCTGGATCAGGTGGCTGAAGGCAGGCTGAATTTTGATATCTCCACGAAGCTGGTAAACAGAACCGATGAAGTCGGCAAAATTGCCAGAGCGGTGCATTCCGTTGTGGTAGGCTTCTCCCGGATCATTACCAATATCCACAGTTCCATGCAAGAGATGGATGAATTCACCGGAACTTTTTCGAGCAATTTTGACAGTATCGGACAGTCTATTTCCGCAGTCAATACCGCGGTCAACGAGATTGCGCAGGGCGCTACCACTCAGGCGGCAGACACCCAGAAGGTCAGCGAGAGCATGAACGATATGAGCAATGCGCTGAACCGCACAGCAGACAGTGTGAACGTACTGAGTAGCAGCGCAGCCAACATGAAGGAAAGCAATGCCACCGTGGACAGCACCCTGAAGGAACTGTTGAAGATCAGCTCTCATACACAGCAGTCGGTGGATCAGGTGCAGGAGCAGACCAATATCACCAACGAGTCCGCACAGGCGATTCAGGCAGCTACCGATATCATCGCAGGTATTGCGAACCAGACCAACCTGCTGTCATTAAATGCCAGCATTGAGGCAGCGAGAGCCGGTGAGATGGGCAGAGGCTTCGCAGTCGTAGCGGAAGAGATCCGTGGTCTGGCAGACCAGTCCAAGGAATCCGCAGACAAGATCCGCGGCATCGTGGAGAACCTGATCAGCAATTCCAACCAGAGCGTAGAGATTATGAATGGCGTAGTCGGCGAGATCCACCAGCAGAATGAGAAGCTGGGCAATACACTGGAGGTATTCGACACCCTGAATCAGGAGGTTCAGAATGTCGTCGGTGAGATTAACGTGATCTCCGAAGAGCTGGATCATATCGAAGCATACCGGACAGATGTAGCGGACAAGATCGACAGTCTGACCGAGATCTCCCAGAATAATGCAGCCAGCACCGAGGAGACGGCGGCGACGATGGATCAGCTGTCAGAGATCGTGGAGGATTGCCGGAAGGCCACCGTACAGCTGAATGTGATCGCAGACGAGCTCAGTGCGAATGCAAAGAAGTTCCAGATCTAGGAAGCCGGGGACATTACGGGATACACGAAGAATATGGGGGCACTGCTGCAGATATTTGCGGCAGTGCCTTTTCTGGAAAGGAGAGACCTGTGGAAGATACAGCCATACTGGATCTCTACTGGGCGCGGGACGAGCGCGCTATTACAGAGACACAGAAATCCTATGGAAAATACTGTTACAGCATCGCTTACCATATTTTACATGACAGGGAAGACACGGAGGAGTGCTTAAACGATACGTGGATGCGGGCGTGGAATGCCATTCCACCGAAAAAACCGAACCGTCTGGAGCTTTTTCTGGGAACAATTACCCGCAATCTGTCGTTTGATAGATGGAAGGGGCGTCATGCACAGAAGCGGGGAAACGGCACGATGGATATGGCACTGGATGAACTGGCGGAATGCATTCCCGCAGCTCACGATACGGAAAGTATTGTGGAAGCAGCGGAGTTAGAGCGGAGCATCAATGCTTTCCTGCATACGCTCTCCGAACAGGAATGTAATGTTTTTTTACGAAGGTACTGGTTCGTGGAGGAGTATGTCCAGATCGCAGAGCGTTATGGCATGAATCTGAATACGGTGAAGACATCCCTGTTCCGCACGAGAAAAAAGCTACAGAAATATCTGGAGCAGCAGGGAATTGTCTTGTAAGAGGAAGAGAAGATGAGCGAGCAAAACAGAGAAAAAGAAGAAAGATTGTTCCGTGCCCTGTCCGGTGTGGAGGAGGAATTACTGCATCGGAGTGAACAGAATGAAGGTGTGGAAAAGCGGAAAGCAAATGGGAAAATACGCAGATTTCCTCTATACTATGTGTCCCGCATTGCGGCAGCCTGTCTTTGCTTCGTGGCCATGGGGGCTGTGTTTGTGACAGTACGCAACAGCTCCAAAATGGCAGACAGTACAAGCAATGACGCGGCGGCACCGCAGTCAGCATACAGCGCAGGCGCAGAAAGTGCGGCACCGGCGGAAAATTTTGCAGCGGCGCAGGCAGAGAATGCCGCAGAAGAGGCGGAGATGGCAGAAGTGACCGCAGATATGCCGGAAGGTGCTGTGGCGGAGGTGACGGCAGACGCGGATGGCGCTGTTACAGGGAATCTGCAGGCGGCACAAAAAAATGACAGCATGGATGAGAAGCAGAGAAGCCAGCCCGCTGTAAGCGGCAATGAGGCGTCCGGTGCAGAGGACAGCATGGAAGAAGCAGAACAAGATCAGGAAGAGACACTTATAGAAAAACAGAATAGCCCCTCCTTAGAGAAAATGAAAACGAAAGGGCAACAATAAGCAATGAGTATGATAGAGAAACATGACATGACCCAGGGAAAGATACTGTTGCCTTTAGTATCGTTTACGATTCCCCTGGTACTGGGCAATCTGTTTCAGCTGACCTACAACGCTGCGGACTCCGTGATCGTAGGAAAATACGTGGGAGAGCAGGCGCTGGCAGCAGTGGGAACTTCCACGCCGATTATGAATATAGCGATTCTGCTGATCAGCGGAATGTGCATGGGAGCCAGCGTCTTGATGAGCTCCCAGTATGGTGCCAGGGATTATGATACTCTGTCGAAGCAGATCAGCACCACCATGCTGGCAGGTTGCGGATTCTCTATGGTATTTTCATTGCTCATGCTGCTGCTTGCGACACCGGTGCTTCGACTGATCCGGGTACCGGAGACTGCGATTCCGGAAGCTGCGGTATATCTTCGGATCATTTTCCTGGGACTGATATTTACATTTATCTATAATTTCCTGGCGAACACCATGCGGGCGCTGGGAGACAGTAAGACACCGTTATATTTTCTGGTAACCAGTGCTTTTTTAAACATTTTCGGAGATCTGTTCTTCGTGGTGGTATTACGATGGGGCGTGGCGGGAAGTGCCATTGCCACAGTGTGCAGCGAGGGCCTGTGCTGCCTGCTGTGCGGCATTTATATCAAGAAAAAGATTCCACTGTTATGCCTTGGGAAAAAGTGGTGTGTCTTCGATAAGAGCCTGCTTGGTAAGACTGTCAGCTACGGCAGCACCAGTGCCATGCAACAGGTATGCTTACAGCTGGGCAAGCTCATCATTCAGTCAGTAGTCAATACTCAGGGTGTGGCGGTTATGGCAGCATTTACCGCAGTGAACCGCGTGGATGATTTCGCTTATACGCCGCAGCAGAACATCGGACATGCCATGACGACGTTCCTGGCGCAGAACAAGGGCGCCGGACACAAAGAGCGCATGAAGAAAGGTTTTCAGACAGGATTGTTGATCGAACTGGTCTATTCCATCGGTTTGTTTGCGGTGATCTGGGGCCTGGCTTGGCAGATCATGACTCTATTCGCCGAGGATGGGGATGCGCAGGTGGTATCTCTCGGAATCAGTTATCTGCACCTGATCTCCTGGATGTATATCCTGCCGGGAATGACCAACGGAATCCAGGGATTCTTCCGTGGCATCGGCGATCTGAAGGTGACACTGTACAGCACCTTTATGAATATGTTGGGCAGAGTTGTGGCGGTATTCGTGATGCTGCGTCTGCTGCATATGGACTTCGCCAGTCTGGCGTGGGCCAACACGATCGGCTGGATCGTGATGCTGTTGTTCGAGATACCGTTATTGGTGAAATCCCTGCGCAGCGGCGAGTGCGGGTAGAGTGAAAGGTAGGAAAAAGTTTTTCGGACCCGTTGTACTACTGTGGAAAAAATGGTATGATAAATCTAATGATGCATAGCTGCTTTGGCGGCGGATTGAGAGGATGAAATGGACAAGATTATTTTAACGGGCGACAGACCCACCGGCAGACTACATGTAGGACATTATGTTGGATCTCTCAGGAGACGTGTGGAGCTGCAGAATTCCGGCGAATATAAGAAGACCTTTATCATGATCGCAGATGCACAGGCTCTGACGGATAATATCGAGAATCCTGAGAAGGTGCGCCAGAATATAATCGAAGTGGCACTGGATTACATGTCTTGTGGACTGGATCCTGCTAAGGCTACGATTTTCATTCAGTCTCAGATCTCCGAATTGTGTGAGCTGACTTTCTATTATATGGATCTGGTGACCGTAGCCAGATTACAGAGAAACCCGACTGTTAAGAGCGAGATACAGATGCGTAACTTCGAAGCGAGCATTCCGGTAGGCTTCTTTACCTATCCGATCAGCCAGGCTTCTGATATTACTGCATTTAAGGCAACGACTGTTCCGGTAGGTGGTGACCAGCTGCCGATGATCGAGCAGACCAGAGAGATCGTGCACAAGTTCAATACCGTATATGCACCGGTACTGGTAGAGCCTAAGGCACTTTTACCTGAGAACGAAGCATGCCAGAGACTGCCCGGCATCGATGGTAAGGCAAAAATGAGCAAATCCCTGGGTAACTGCATCTACCTGTCAGACAGTGCAGATGATGTGCGCACCAAGATCATGAGTATGTACACCGATCCGGAGCATCTGTTAGTCAGCGACCCCGGACACCTGGAAGGCAACACCGTATTCACTTATCTGGATGCCTTCTGCCGGCAGGAGCATTTTGAGAGATATCTGCCGGATTATGCAGATCTGGACGAACTGAAAGCACACTATACCAGAGGCGGTCTGGGAGATGTGAAGGTGAAGAAGTTCCTGAATAATGTTATGCAGGAGACTTTGGAACCGATCCGTAACCGCAGAAAAGAACTGGAGAAGGATATTCCCGCAGTTTATGATATCCTGAAAAAAGGCAGTGATGAGGCACGTGAAGTGGCAGCGCAGACTCTGGCTGAGGTGAAGAGTGCAATGCGTATCAACTACTTTGAGGATGCAGAGCTGATCCGGATGCAGAGCGAGAAATACGAAGGACAATAAAGACGAATTATTAAGAAAAAGGACATTTCCGGAGATCGGAGACGTCCTTTTTTGCATATACTGAATACGAGGCATTTATTATCAGTTGTTGCCGTAATTGACATACAGCGATGTCTTTTGGAAATACTGAGCGACCTTCCTGCTGGTGGGATCTTCCGGGTCACCGGGGAGATCACCGGTATAGATCAACGCCGGCTGATGTATAAACGGTGTCAGGACCACATCTGTAACCTCCGGATCATTCAGGAGAAGCAGACGGTCTTCGTATTCCGCGGCGTAGGCAGCGGCTTCCCCATCTGTCAGTACCCGGATGGCTTTCATGACGGAAGTTTCCTGCCACAATCCGGTACAGAGGATGCTGAATAACAGAACTGCCATAGCAAGATAACGAGCGGTGTTAAGCTTTCCTGAGACTTCTATTCTCTCCGGGGGGTTCGGTCGTGCCTGCATTTTCAGAAGCACAAAGCCGATCCAATAGAAGAATACGGTAAAACTGATCAGTAGGAACATATAATAGACGATGGCAACCGCCCGGCCCGGTCCCGTGGAGTTCATGGTATAGAACAGGGGACAGGACATGGAGCAGAACAGTCCGTAAGCATAACCGGTAAACAGAATAGGGTGGGAGAAAAATGCTCCGTTTTTCTTCTGCAGGATCCGCAGGAAGACCGGCAGCAGAAGCAGCGCGGCAAGCACCCACCACAATCCCGTCCAGGCAAGGGTATAACGGATGCCCTGTAACAGACATTTTGCAATCGCTTTCCAGGCAGGAATCTTCCACATGCCGCTTTGACGTACGTGATTGCCGGGAGCCATGGCGCTTACGGCGAAGGACAACAGGAGAACGACAGAAGTAATCCCGCAGATATATGCTTTTTTATTTTTCTGTAACAGTAACAGAAGTGTTATGGTTACTGACAGAAGCATACAGGGAAGAAGAGAAACATAGTTGCCGCCGCCCAAAAAGACAGCGAACAGGAGTAGTGGAAGCAACAGGATCCGCTTTCCATTGTCCAGGTAGCGAAACAGTGTGCCGAGGAAAAACAGTGTCACGGCAAAGAAACCGGTGTAATACATGGAGCCATTGTACCAGTAGAAGCTGTCACATTGAAATTCCACTGTCTGAATACACAGAAAGCTGAGAATGGAAGAAACGGTGATCCATTCTCCGCAAGTTCCCGGCAGAAAACGGCGGAACAGAGGACACAGCAGATAAAAAATACCTCCGCACAATAAAAGCAGGATCACGAAAGTCACCAGATGATAGGCGGTATTGGAAAATGCATTGGGTGCCAGATACATCAGGAAAAGCGCTGAATAGGTTCCCTGCCAGATCTGATAGCTGTCTGCGACACCTGCGCAGGCAGCGTCAAGCGTTTGTATGATGCTCCCTGTCTGCTGCCAGACCAGATGAGTCTCCGCACCGTAATAATAATCGTCGCCGGTGGGATAATTGTAGCGTCCCAGCCAGATCAGAGGGATCAGACTGAGTAGCAGGATCGCAAGGAAAATATATGGTTTCCATTTCGCAAAATTATTTTTCATAAGGGGAATGACTCCTGAGCAGATTTTGTAATACTATGATCAGTATAACATACCTGCAAAGACAGGAAAAGAGACTTGTTTTGCAAAAGATGAGAGTATATAATCAGCTTAATGACGGCGGAAGGAGGATGCACCATGGATAAGAAAGATAACAGAAGTTCGGAAAGAGAGCCGGAAGGAAATAGCTTTGATTATGAAGAACTTGTAAATGAGCCTGCGGAGGATCAGGACTATGAAGAGTACCGGGAAGAGGATGATTTTGATGAGGATGAAGAGGTGGTATTCCGCTTCAGACCATGGATGATCCCGGTGTTTGCGGGAATGATGATCCTGGCGATCCTGATCTGCATTCCACTATGGAAATTAAGCAGCCATAGCGGGGGAGCGGGAGACAGCGACGCAATGGTGACAGCAACGGAAGCACAGCCGACAGAGGCTACTGATATCCCGGAGACGGTAATGGCACCTGAGGTGTCCACAGAACCGATTACCACACCGGAGCCTACGGCAGCGCCGACAGAGACTCCACAGGCGACCCCGGCAGCAACCCCGGAAGCAACAATACAGCCGACAGAGGCACCGGCGGCTACGGAGATCCCCAATGCCAATAGTGCCGGAAATGCTCTTGCGGAAGGAAACGCCATGACATTCGGAGATGTGAACGAGACCGTCACCGCCAAAGATGTAATTAACCTTCGCAGTACTCCCTATACCGGAGACGAAGGAAATGTGGTGGGACAGCTGAAAAACGGAGAGACGCTGCTCCGTACCGGCAGAAATGATTCTACCGGCTGGTCCAGACTGGAATACAATGGGCAGACGGTATATGCGGTGACAGCGTATCTGACCACAGACCTTGCGTACAAGACTCCGGAAAAACCGTCGAACCCGAATCGTGTCAGCACTCAGGACGGCAGAGTAATCGTATTCACGGATTGTGATGATTATATTACACCGAAGGAGCTCATCAATCTGCGTACAGAACCCAGTACCAGTGAAGGGGAGAGTACTGTGCGTACCCAGGTGAAAAATGGAACGAATCTGCATCGTACCGGATACAGTGAAGGCTCCGGCTGGTCGAGAGTGGAATATAACGGAGAAATTTTGTATGCCGTGACTAATTATGTGATTTCGGGAAGTGCACCGGAGTAACAGAAGCGAATCAAATTTTCTATAAGCCAGTAGCCCCGAGCGGACAGCCGGGGCTACTGCAATATTAGAGAAAAGAATAAGGGATAGGTGAATTTATTTCGGTCTGACGGTCAGTCTCTGGATCCGACCGTTTTCATCGGTCTCACGAACCGTGGCGATAGCCATGATGTTGTAGCCACCAAAATTGGCAATGAATTCTGCCTGCTCGTCATTAACGACCTCAGCATCTAAAATGGAGTAACGGCGGAAGCCGAATTTATTACGGAAGAACATGTTAATGGCTTCTTTTCCGTAGATGTGATACTCCTGCTGGGAAGCGGAGGTGGTACAATAGTCACACAGAATGCCGCCCTCGGTGAACAACTCTGCAAGTCCGGCAAAATCTTTATTTTCCATAGCTTCTACATATTTTTCAATGGGTCTCATAGTACGTTCCTCCTTAATATACCTTTTCAGAATTTAACAGTGCATCGGTACCGCCGTCTACGAACATGATGTTGCCGTTGACGCCTCTGGCGGAATCGGAAGCTAAAAATACCATAACTTCCGCAATCTCTTCCGGTGCCATCAGACATTCCTGACCGTACTTGGTGGGAATGGGGAGAGCGTTCAGCGCCATCTTCGCGGTGGTGCTCATGGTAGCGGTCATGGCAGTATGTACGTTGCCGGGAGCTACCGCATTGATGCGGACACCGTTGGCTGCCCAGGTAGCGGAGACTCTGCGGACCCATCTTGCCAGAGCGTACTTGGTGGATACATAGAGGCTGTTGCCTACGGAGAGGTTGGTGGAATCCATAAAGGATACCAGGCTTAATACTCTCTTTTCATCGCCGATGTTATTCAACAGATCTACGATATCTTTCCGTCCGGCACCCTGGGAAATGGTGTTGGATACCGTGACTACGCAGCTGCCGTGCTTTTTCTGAAGGAGGTCATAGACGCCCTTTGCAATGGCTACGGTCCCGAAATAGTTCAGGGAAATGATCAGCTCCAGATTGCCGCAGGCACCGGAGACACCGGCATTACAGATCATGCCGTCGAGACCTTCGGGATGCAGCTCGTGCAGCTTGTCTACTGCAGTCTGTCTTCCCTCCGGTGTGGCCAGGTTCACACAGATGTCGCCGTCTTTTAAGTCGATATTGATGACCTCATGTCCTCTTTGCTGTAACAGTTCTTTTGTCTTGGCGCCGATCCCGCTGGATGCGCCGGTGATTGCATATACGCCCATATTAATCCTCCTTGTTTTCCTTCCTGCTTGCTTTTGCTTTATGAGTTCATTATAATAAAATCTGATATCTTTTAAATAACCAAAATGAGAAAAAATGAGGATACCAGATGCTGACCTATGACCTGACTGACCGTGGCAGAAAAACCATGTATGAATACTTATATGAAGCGATGAAAGCAGATATTTTGAGCGGACGGCTGGCGGCGGGAGAGAAACTTCCTTCGAAGCGGGCGTTTGCCGAGCACTTACAGGTCAGTGTCAAGACCGTGGAGAATACCTATGAACAGCTTCTGCTGGAAGGCTACATCCGGTCGGAGGAGAAGAGAGGATATTTTGTCAATCGTCTGGAGGTGAAGAACACAGCTGCTCCAGCGTATGCTTCCTTTGTGACCCGCTTCCGTGAGGAGGAATATCTGGCGGATCTGACGGCGAATAATATTCAATACGATAAGTTCCCCTTTGCCACCTGGGCGAAGATCATGCGTCAGACCCTGACGGATTACGATACGTCTCTGCTTAAGACAGTTCCTTTTAATGGGGTGGAAAAATTAAGAGTGGCGATCGCCGAGCATCTGTACCGGTACCGCGGCATGCAGGTATCGCCGGATCATATTATCGTGGGTGCCGGAACGGAATACCTCTACAGCCGTCTGTTACAGCTCCTTGGGAAAAATGCAAAATTCGGTGTGGAGAATCCGGGCTACCGCAAGATCACGAAATTATATGAGGTGGGCGGCGTGGCATGGGACTATGTGGACATCGACGGACAGGGAATGAAGGTAGAACAGCTGAAGCAAAAGGGCATTACAGTTGCTCACGTGTCGCCGGAACACCATTTCCCCATCGGACTGGTCATGCCGGTGGGAAGACGGCAGGAGCTGCTTCGCTGGGCGGCGGAGGAGCCGGAGCGTTATATCGTGGAGGATGATTTCGACTGTGAGTTCCGCATGGTGGGCAGACCTATCCCTTCCGTGCAGTCCATGGATCGGAATCACAGAGTTATCTATATCAATACTTTTTCCAAGACTATGGTACCGTCCTTACGTATCGGCTATATGGTGCTGCCGGAGAAGCTGATGGAACGGTATATTTCCACCATGAATTTCTATTCCTGCACGGTATCCGGTTTTGAACAATATGCCATGGCAGCATTTTTGGAAAAAGGGTATTTTGAACGGCATATCCGGAGACTGATCAACGATTACAGAGGGCAGCGGGAGCGAATCTGCCGTTTGTTTCGGGAGTCACCCTTAAGTCAGATCAGTCAGATCTATCAGGATGATGCCGGAACCCATTTCCTGCTGCATGTGCGGACGGATTTAAGCGATGTGGAGATCAAGTGGGCGGCGAGACAACAAGGGATCCTGGTCAACTGCCTGTCGGAATATTGTTTTGCGGATGCGCAGAAATACCGGGGGATCCTGGTCATCCACTATTCGGATATGGAGGATGAGGTGTTGCAGAAGGTGATCAGGGCGCTGGAGGAGATTTTTTTATGATCACAGTTTAGCCAGCACCATTCGCAAAGCCGTGCTAGCGCACTTTTCCGTCACTTCGTGTCGGCCTTTGCTCATGAACCGGCGCTCAACACATGAACATATTTGCTCACAAAATCATGCGAGCATGATTTGTGTTTCACAATATGTTCATGGCTAAACTGTTAGAATCATAATTTTTCCACAATGCGGGAACACTGACAAAAAAGAATGCAGTGTTATCGCATGGAAGGAGAAATTATGAATCAGAGAGTGGGAAGAAGCAGTATCCGTCTGGCGCAGCCGGTGTGTGTGATCGCCGGTGCCGCTATTGTAGGGAAAAAAGAAGGCGAGGGACCGTTAGGAGCCCTGTTTGACATGGTGGGAGAGGATGATCTCTTCGGCTGTAAGACCTGGGAGGAGGCGGAAAGCAATCTTCAGAAGGATGCAGTCTACATGGTCATGGAAAAGGCCGGGTGGAAAGCAGAGGATGTCTCGTATCTTTTCGCCGGTGATCTGTTGGGACAGTGCATTGCCACTTCCTTCGGCATTTCCGCTTACAATATTCCCCTGTTCGGAGTCTATGGTGCCTGCTCTACCTGCGGGGAAGCGTTGACACTGGGAGCTGTGATGGCAGCGGGAGGCTATGCGGAGCATGTGGTCTGCGTGACATCCAGCCATTTCGCCAGTGCGGAGAAGGAGTTCCGCTTTCCGTTAGATTATGGGAACCAGAGACCTCTGTCTGCCAGCTGGACGGTGACAGGAAGCGGAGCCTTTGCCCTGGGGCTGAATCAGAAATGCAGAGCTCACATCACCGGCATGACTCCCGGGCGGATCGTGGACTACGGACTCAAGGATTCCATGAACATGGGGGCCTGCATGGCACCTGCCGCCGCAGATACCATAGAACGCCACCTGGAGGATTTTCATGTGCAGCCACAGGAATATGACCGGATCATCACCGGGGATCTGGGAAGCGTGGGACAGACAGTGCTGATCGATCTGCTGCGGGAGAAGGGGATTGATATTGCCGGCAGACACATGGACTGCGGCATTGAGATCTTTGATGCAGATGCCCAGGACACCCATGCCGGTGGCAGCGGCTGCGGCTGCAGCGCCGTGACTCTGGCAGCATATATTCTCCCGAAGCTGGAATCCGGGGAGTGGAAAAAAGTCCTCTTTCTCCCCACCGGAGCCCTGCTCAGTAAGACCAGTTTTAATGAAGGGAAAAGCGTGCCGGGAATCGCACATGCGGTGGTATTGGAGAGTCCGGTGGTGAAATAGGAAAAAGCAGCAGGTCAGAAATGATTTGCTGCTGATTTCTTTTAGAGAAAAGTCTAAGTATTTCATGGTATTTTAGAAATGGGCATGGTAAAATATTTATAATGATGTAAAAAAGTGCAGGGAATAAAGAAGATAGGACATACAGTGTCTCATTGGGAGGAATTATCCATGGCAGAAGATATGCTGTTTTCTGGTGAATCCAAGAATATTGAATATAAAGTAATTGTACCGGATAAAAGCGAAAAATATATGAAAACAGTAGTAGCTTTTTCTAATGGCAGAGGTGGGAAGATTGTTTTCGGAATAGATGATAAAACTTTAGATATTGTTGGAATGGATGTAGATAATATCTATAAAACCATGGATGCCATTACCAATGCTATTTCTGATGCCTGTGAACCTGCAATCAGACCGGATGTTGCGCTACAGACAATTAAGGATAAGACAGTGATTGTAGTGGAGATTCTACCGGGTGCACAGCGTCCATATTATATCAAATCACTTGGAATGGTTGATGGTACTTATGTGCGGGTAGCCGGTACAACCAGACATGTGGAAGGATATATGTTAAAGGAATTGATTTTGGAGGGACAGAATCGTTATTTTGACAGTGAGATATGCCAAAGTATGACAGTTTCCGACGATGAGATAGAGAGATTGTGTAAAAGTATGAAAGAAACTGCTATGAGAAACACATGGCAGGATAGTGAAAAATCAAAAATTAAAGATGTTACCAAAAATGTGTTAGTTTCATGGGGAGTGTTGAAAGAAGTAGAAGGTAAGGTATACCCGACAAATGCCTATGCACTTTTAACAGGCAAAATGCCGCAAATGCCTGTAATTCAATGTGGTGTGTTCAAAGGAACGAATCGTGCACATTTTGTTGACCGTAGGGAATTTGAAGGCTCTATTCAGGAGCAGATGGAAGCGGCATACCAGTATGTTCTTGAAAAAATCAATATGGGAATGACGATAACAGGGATGTACAGACAGGATGTATATGAGCTGCCGACAGACAGTATTCGTGAGTTGATTGCGAACGCAGTGGCACACCGCAGTTATCTGGAACCGGGAAATATTCAGGTGGCATTGTTTGATGACAGACTGGAAGTAACTTCTCCGGGAATGCTTTTGAATAATGTTACGATCTCAAAAATGATGGAAGGCTATTCAAAACCGAGGAATCCGGCAATCGCAAGAGCATTTGCTTATATGAAGATCATTGAAAAGTGGGGAACCGGAATACCGAGATTATTTGAAGCATGCGAGGAATATGGATTACCGAAACCGGAACTGATCGATTTTGATGGAGACTTCAGGGTGAATATGTATCGAAAAGGATCGGGAAAATTTATTGACAACAGGGTGAATGATAAGGTGAATGATAAGGTGAATGATAAGGTGAATGATAAGGTGAACGATTTGCTGGCCATTCTTACCAATCATCCTGAATACACAGTTACCCAGCTTGCAGATGTTTCCGGTGTAAGCAGAAAAACGATAGCCGCCAGATTAAAGGAGTTAAAGGGAAAAGGATATATTGAAAGAATGGGATCCTCCAGAAAAGGTTATTGGAAAATAAATGATCTAAAAGAATCATAGAACCAGAAATGAAACACACTCTTGCAAGCATTGTGAGTTACTGGTAAAATAAACCTCAAACGGCGAAAAATATTATGCCGGGAATGGTTGGTGAGTCAGAATGCGCAGGATAGAATTTAAGATGGAACGACCTGGACTGTTGGAGGTCGGACAGAAGATCACGGTAACAGAGGGACTTCTGCCCAGTAACTATTACTATACGATAGACCCGTCTCTGGCCATGTCCCCCAATATTCCGTTCCGCTACCGCCTGAAGAATCGTGAGGGTGTCGTGGCAGACATTGTGGAGAACTCCAGAGGATTCTATGTGACGGCGGAATTTGATGAACCGGAGGTAGACATGACAAAGTAAACGCCGGGGATGTCGCAGAAATTTCGAAACATGCCGGATAGCAAGCAGCTCAAAGCGCAGATGACAGATTTAAGGAAGAATTAATTATAGCAAGAAAGAGGAGAATATTATGTTACAGAAGATTTCAACAGACAAAGCACCCGCAGCGATCGGACCTTACTCCCAGGGTATCGTACTGGGCAATATCTTTTTCGCATCCGGACAGATTCCCATTGATCCCGCTACCGGCGAGATTCACGGAACTACCATCGAGGAACAGGCAGAACAGGTAATGAAGAATATCGGCGAGCTGTTAAAGGCAGCAGGCACCGATTACACCAGAGTAGCCAAGACCTCCTGCTTCCTGGCAGACATGGGCGATTTCGCAGCGTTCAATCAGGTCTATGCAAAGTACTTTACTGAGAATCCTGCCAGAAGCTGCGTTGCAGTCAAGACCCTTCCCAAAAACGTATTATGTGAAGTGGAAGTCATCGCAGAAGTATAAGAAGCATACAACATAAAATCTGTAACGATTCAGCAAAAAATGGCAGACATTATGTGGTGAAGGAAAGCTGCAACGTTACAATAAATAGACATTAAGACGGAGGATCGTCGCTTACAGGCGGCGATTTTCTTGTGTATAGGTAAGGTGGATAGAAACTTATGAAAAATAATATTACTCTGATCGGCATGCCGGGTTCGGGAAAAAGTACGGTAGGTGTCGTCCTGGCAAAGCGCCTGGGCAGACGTTTTGTGGATTCCGACCTGGTGATCCAGGACAGACACGGCAAATTATTACACGAACTGATCACGGAATATGGTGTGGAAGGCTTCTGGCAGATTGAGAGCGACGTGAATGCGTCCTTAGATCTGGAGAACAGCATCATTGCTACCGGCGGAAGCGCCTGCTACGAGCCGGAGGGCATGCAGCATCTGCGGGAGATCAGTACGGTGGTATATCTGAAGCTTCCCTATGAGGAAGTGGAGAAACGGCTGGGGGATCTGAACGCCAGGGGCGTGACTCTGCAGCCCGGTCAGACCCTGCGGGATCTGTATGATGAGAGAACCCCGTTGTATAAGAAATATGCGGATCTCATCATAGACTGCAGCGGAAAAATGCTGCGGGATGTAGTGGCGGAGATCGCTGAGAAATATAAAAAACGGTCCTGATAAGCTCGCATAACCGTAAAACAATAAGGGACGAATCATATAAGGAACGAACAATACAACTATGGAAAATACAAGAGCGAAAACAACGAGAAACAGCCTGATCCTTCTGCTGACAGCCACCATCTGGGGCATGGCATTTGTCTCCCAGAGCAAGGGTATGGATTATATGCATCCGTTTACTTTTAACGGCGTCCGTTCTCTGATCGGCGCTGCCGGTATTCTGGTGTATATTCTGATCAGTCGGAAGATCACGGGAGACAAGGCAGCAAAATTAGACTGGAAACGGAATGTCAGGGCAGGGCTTCTGTGTGGTATCTTCCTGACCATTGCCAGCACCCTGCAGCAGTTCGGTATCAAGTATACCAGTGTCGGCAAGGCGGGATTTATCACGACCCTGTATATTATTTTTGTGCCCATGTTTGGCATTTTTTTGAAGAAAAAGGTAGCACCGGTGGTCTGGGCGGCAGCCGGCATGGCAGCAGTGGGAATGTATCTGCTCTGCATGACGGAATCATTGCGTCTGGGGGCAGGGGATATCATGGTATTTTTATGTGCTATTGCTTTTGCGATACAGATCATGACGGTTGATCATTATGCAGCGAGAATCGATGGAGCGGTGGTATCCTGTATCCAGTTCACAGTGTGCGGTGTCGTCTGCTGCATCGGGGCGCTTATCTGGGGACAGCCGACTTTCGGACAGATCCAGGAAGGTCTGGGAGCACTGTTGTATGCCGGTGTCTTAAGCTGCGGTGTGGGTTATACTCTGCAGATTGTGGGTCAGAAGGGCTTGAATCCCACGGTGGCAGCGCTCATCATGAGTCTGGAATCCGTCATTGCCACCATTTCCGGATGGATTGCTTATAAGATCGGTTTTTTAAGTACGGATCAGACACTGACTCCGAGACAGATCGCAGGCTGTGTTATCGTATTTGCCGCTGTTATCCTGGTACAGCTTCCGCCGGAGTGGTTCCGGTTTGGCAAAAAGTAAACGTATAAAGAACGCATAAATTCAGGAAAAAGTGCAGAGACTGTCCATAAACAGATATAAGGAGGAAACGCAGAGGATGGATTATATCAATGCCTTCTGGGTGGGTGGTCTGATCTGCGCGCTGGTGCAGATCCTGATGGAAAAGACGAAGATGATGCCGGGACGCATTATGGTGCTTTTAGTGGTCACCGGTGCCGTGCTCAGTGCGCTTGGCTGGTATGAACCTTTTCAGAATTTTGCGGGGGCCGGTGCCAGCGTACCGCTTTTAGGCTTTGGAAATGTGTTAATGAAAGGTGTAAAAGAGGCGGTGCAGGAACAAGGCTTTTTAGGCCTTTTTGCGGGAGGCTTCCGGGCAGGAGCTGTGGGGACGTCGGCAGCGCTGATCTTCGGTTATCTGGCAAGTCTTCTCAGTAAGCCGAAGATGAAGGAATGATCAAAGTTCCTCGTAAGAGATTCCCTTCAGATCCAGATATTTTTTCAGCGCCTTGTCCCAGACGGTATCGGCACTTTTGTCCATGGTGAAGGTCTGGTAAGCACATCCGGTGGTGAGAATCGTTTTTTCCCCATCGTAGCGGATGTTCAGCACCAGGGCACGGATGACGTCAGGGTCCACCTGGGCTTTTGTAAGCATGGCAGCGGCTTTATCCGGCTGCATATGAAGCACAAATTTAAAATACAAAGGAGTGTGTTTTCCCTTGATCAGGTCAAAGCACAGTCCTTTTATTTTGCTAAAAGACTGCAGTTCCCAGGGAATACAGTCTTCGCCTCGTTCGTCAGCAGGATAGAAGTCCTTGTTGATATGCCCGTCGATGGTTACGGTGAGGGCGGTGCTGATGGTGGCTTCTTCCAGAAGAAAAGGATCAAAGGTATCCGCTACCAGTAGGTGATTCATAAAATTTTTGGTGGATGTAATCTGTAATGCGATCATCAAGGCTCCTTACTCCGGTGATTGTATCTTGCGTTCCGGTGTCATGCGATATAGAAATAGTATAAACGATGTACGGAAAAAAGGAAATATGAATATTTTGTGTAAAAGCTTTACGAACGAAATGTTTCGTGCTATTATAAGTAGTATTAAAAACTACATAGCATGGTTTGCAAAAAATAACAAATAATTAATAATATGGAGACAGATATTATGAGTTTCAAAATCGTAGTAGACAGTTGTTGTGAATTACCGGAAGAGTATCTGCAGGATCCCCGGTTTGAGATCGTTCCGCTGGGACTGGAAGTGGGAGACTATAGAATCCAGGATGATGAGAGTTTCAATCAGGCAGAGTTCCTGAAAAAAGTAGCGGAATCTCCCCAATGCCCCAGGTCTGCATGCCCTTCTCCGGAGAAGTTCAGGGAGGCGTATTGTACAGAGGCAGAGCATGTATATGCCATTACATTATCTTCTCATCTGAGTGGAAGTTACAACAGTGCTGTTCTGGGAATGAATCTGTATCGGGAAAAATACGGTAAGAAGCAGATTCATGTCGTCGATTCCGAATCCGCCAGCTGTGGTGAGACGCAGATTGTGAAGAAGCTGGTAGAGCTGGAGGAGCAGGGACTTCCCTTTGAAGAGATCGTAAAACAGATCGAGGAATTCCGCAGCAATATCCACACGTATTTTGTACTGGATAATCTGGAGACTTTGCGTAAGAACGGGAGACTGACCGGCGTGAAGGCACTGGTGGCATCCACCTTAAGCATTAAGCCTATTATGGCAGGAGATAAGGGAAATATCGTACAGAGAGGACAGAGTATCGGTATGAAGAAGGCACTCCGCAGAATGGCAGAAATCATTTTAGAGGAAGTCGGAGACGCCCAAGACCGCACACTGATGATCACTCATTGTAATGCACCGGACCGCGCCGAGACCATCAAAAAGCTTCTTACGGATAAGGTACAGTTTAGAGATTGCTTGATCATGGACACACGTGGCGTCAGCAGCATGTACGCCAATGACGGCGGCGTGATCGTAACGGTGTAAATTGAGAGTTACGAGCCATGCAAAAATAGAACGGAATACCTCGGTGGGAGCTTGCTCACACAAGAGGTTATTTCGTTCTATTTTTATACGGCGACAGCCGTCAATGAAATAAATGTGGAGCGTCTTTTGCGACACATTTATGAATTGAGTGCATGGCTCGTAACGTAGGGTTGCCGTAGACCGGACGAGTTCCTCACGTGTTCCTTCTTGCGCCACAGAGTGAATAGTTTATGGGTATGAGAAGCTTGTTTTGCTGCTGATACCCACACTGAGAAAAGTTTGAGGGTATGAAAAGCTTGTTTTATTGCTGATACCCACACTGAGAAAAGTTTGAGGGTATGAGAAGCTTGTTTCGTTGCTGATACCCACGCTGTGGAAAGTTTGAGGGTATGAGAAGCTTGTTTTGCTG